>Ga0206825_1027_pt2 | contig 33262 bp, 30 predicted proteins | sample Alteio_BWOrgCont_79_FD_152875 | JGI IMG/M metagenome (GOLD analysis project Ga0206825, IMG submission 152875) | Enriched cells from forest soil in Barre Woods Harvard Forest LTER site, Petersham, Massachusetts, United States -... | ecosystem: Environmental > Terrestrial > Soil > Temperate forest >...
CGCTGGCCACCAATTCTGTTGTGTCCGCAAGTGTCGCCGGCACGGCGGGCAAGGGCGGCCTTGCGGCCAAGAGCGTGGTGATGGCGTGCCTGCTGCCTTTCGTTGGGATTTTCACGGGCTTTGGCGCGCAATGGCTGATGTTCCAGGGGCGGAAGAGCCATGTCTCGAAGCTGCGATTGATTCTGACATGGGTGGTGGTAGTGGGCTTTGCAGTAGGCGGGGAATACGCGGTGACCTCTGCGGGGCATTATTTTAATTGGAGCGAGCCGGTCTTCTTCGCGGCGGTGGCGGGGTTCTGGTGGTTTTTTGCGATGTGCATGGCTACGTGGATTATTCCGATTTACCGGCATACCAGGCAGACGCGAAAACCGCTGAAGCGAACCCAGGGCCGGCGGCGCCATGGTTGCGCCTGGCGGGGATTGTGGCCGGCACGCATGTCATGATGTTTTGGGGAATTATTCGCCTGGCATGGACGGGGCATGACCGGCTGGGTGCGGTAATTATTATCGGGTTGATGACGGTGCTGGGTGTTTGGGATTTCTTCCAGTTGCGCCGTCAAAACGGCGCGGCCATGGGACCGGCTTACATCCAGCAATTGGGATTGTGCGCCTTAGTGACGCTGGCCATCTTCAACCTGCGATTTGATTTGTGGATGGCGTCGGGCTATGGGATCAGCGTGGCCGAATTGCACAACCGGATGCCGGTTTGGATGGTGCCGGTGCTGACGCTGGTGCTGTTGCTCTGGGGTGTGGCAATGCTGCTGCTGACTAAGCCCAAAGTGGCGGGTTCAAATCCAATATAGCAATCTTCAACAGAGCGTTAATCTTTCGCCCCGCTCAATACAAAGGGAAAATCCTTAGCGAGCTAAAAAGGCTCGACAAAGGTTAGGAACCTGATGGAAAATCATAATAGAGTCCATACAGGCATGACAGAAATCTAAATGGCAAATCCCGGTTCAAATAAGCTTGAAGGGTTACAGGTTTTGCGGGCGATAGCGGCGCTGTCGGTCCTGTTTTGCCATTTTAGATACAATATGCTGACCCCGCCGGCGACCTTTTTTGGGATACCGTGGGACGCCACACGATTAGGGGCGATTGGCGTGGACATCTTTTTTGTTATCAGCGGCTTTGTCATTGCCATGACTGGCTCGAAGCTCGGGAACGATTGGCGCACGTTTATGTCCCTGCGCGCCGCGCGAATCGTACCACTTTATTTTGCTTTATCGACGTACGGGCTTCTGGAGGCGATGATTTCAGCGAAGATCCATGGAGTGGCGGCACCGTTATCCTGGCGCAATATATTCAACACCTACGCATTCATCCCACTATTTAATGGCAGAGAATGGACTGGCCCGATTTTGGGGACTGGTTGGACATTGTGCTTTGAAATGTGGTTTTATCTCTGTTTTGCGAGCATGATGCGATATTCGGGCGGGAAACTGGCTGGAACAAGGTTGCCATACGTTTTAGGCGCGGCCGTGATGGTGAAAATGTTACTTTTACCTTCGGTGGCCTGGGGTTTGTTGAATTTTTTGTTCCATCCATTGACCCTGGAATTTTATGCAGGGTGCCTGCTTTACTATTTTCGAAACCAGATCGGCAAAGTGATGATTTATGGAATGGCTGTGGCGGCCATGCCATTGATTTATTTTGCCTACCGGACGCCGGAGCTAAGCTATGACGGGACTGTTATGACGTACCCGGTTTTAGGGTTGCATCGCGCGTGGCTTTGGGGTGGATTTGCCGTTTGCCTGGTGGGAGTGGTAACACAGATTGACCTCAAATACCAGTGGGCATGGCCAAGGTGGCTCACTCTGCTTGGGGACGCTTCCTATTCCATCTACCTGATTCCAGGGCCTTTTTTGATGACTTTTGACATCGCCATGCATGGGATAAGCAAACTGGCCGGCCATGAAGTCCTGGTGATGACGGGACTTGGCCGCGCGGCGTTTTGGGTGGCAGGGTCGATTATTTGTTCGATCCTTAGCTGGAAATATTTCGAGGTGCCTACCACCCGGCTGTTGAAGAATTTTTTGTTGCGTTCCTTTGCCCATCGGCCGCCCGTGAATCCAGCCGCAACAGTCGCGGCGGCGAAATAAAATACTACTGATATTTCGGATGCGGGCTGGCGCTCGGCGGAAGGTCTGAAATTTTCTCGCCCCGCCGCGCATTTGCCGGTTTAATTTCCAGCGCATGAAACAAAAAGCTTACGCCGCCGCCGGCGTTGACATTGATTTGGGCAACAAGGTGAAGTCCACTCTGCCGCAACTGCTGGCCTCGACGCATCGCCGCGAGGTGCTGGGCAAGGTGGGCGGGTTCGGCGGATTGTTCGCGCTGGATGTGAAAAAATATCGTGAGCCGGTGCTGGTTTCGTCCGTGGACGGCGTGGGCACGAAATTGAAAATCGCTTTCGCGATGAATAAGCATGACACGATCGGCGCGGACCTGGTGAACCATTGCGTGAATGACATCGCGGTGCTGGGGGCGGAGCCGTTGTTTTTTTTGGATTATCTCGGCACGGGAAAACTGGAGCCGCATGTTTTTAAGGAGGTCATCAAAGGCTTTGCGCGCGCGTGCGCGGAAAATAACTGCACGCTCATCGGCGGTGAGACGGCGCAGATGCCGGGATTTTACCAGGCGGGTGAATATGACGTGAGTGGGACGATTGTGGGCGTGGTGGAAAAATCGCGCATGCTGAACGGGCAAAAGACGGTGAAGTGCGGCGATGTGATTATCGGAATTGCGTCCAGCGGGCTGCATACGAATGGTTATTCGCTGGCGCGGAAAATTTTCTTCGAACAACTGGGGTTGGATTTTAAAAGCCGCGTTGTTGAATTAAAAAATACGATTGGGGATGAGATGTTGAAGGTGCATGTGAGTTACGGGCCACTCGTGCAGAGACTGCTAAAGCGTTTCAATGCAAAGCAATCGCAGGTGAAGGCGTTTGCGCATATCACGGGCGGCGGGTTTGTGGATAATATCCCGCGGGTGCTGCCCAAGGCGTGCGACGCACTGATCCGTAAAGGTTCGTGGGACATGCTGCCGATTTTCAAAATAATCGAGGCCAAAAGTGGCGTGCCGGACGAGGAGCTTTACCAGGTATTCAACATGGGCATCGGCATGGTTGCCATCGTGGCTGCGGATAAGGCGAAGGACGTTTTAAAATTTATTCGCTCGCAAAAGCATGATGCGTGGGTGATTGGGGAGATCGTGAAGGGCAGTGGCGAAACGCGCGTTGTTTAATTTTCCCCCACTCCGCTAAATTGGATGTCATAATAAGGGGTGCGCCAAGGCACGGTGGGTCTTCCACATTTTCAGCACGTCGAGAAATTTTATTGCCGCCGGGCTTTGGCTTCGGTGCTGGACGCGTTGCAGATGCAAGGGCCGTTGAATCGTCAAATCATTTACCGGAATAGTCTTTAGCAGGCCGGTTTGCAATTCCAGTTCCACAATCAGGCGTGAGACGATGGTGATTCCCAGGCCCGCGGCAACCATGTTTTTAATCGCTTCGGGGCTAGCCAGCGACAAAAACGGCTTCATTTTCATGCCTTTGCGGCGCAAGGCGCGTTCCACCACGGCCCGGGTCCCGGAACCTTCTTCGCGCTGAATGAGCGGTTCGTGGCAGATGTCCCGTACGCTTACATTTTTCTTTTTTAAGAGGGGATGGCCGGGGGCGGCGACGGCAACGAGTTCATCCTGAAAAAACATCGTGGATTCCAGCTCATCATTTTCGATCAACCCTTCGGTGAGGCCGAGTTCGATGGAGCCGGTCAGGAGGGCCTGCTGGATGCTGGGTGTGTTGGCGATTTCCAGGCGCAACTCAATCTCGGGAAAGCGACGATGAAATTCCGCAATGGCCTGCGGCAGGAGATAGCCACCAATCGTCAGGCTGGCGCCGACGGCGAGGCGCCCGCGCTTCAGCCCGCGATACTCGGCGATCGCCTGTTCGGCCTCATTCTCGACGGTACGCCAGCGCGAGGCATAATCGGCAAGAATCGCGCCCGCTTCGGTGAGGCGGCAGCCGCGGTGCTGGCGTTCCAGCAACTGGACGCCAAGGGCGTCCTCAAGTTCGGCGATTTGCTTGGAGACGGCCGGCTGGCTCACGCGCGCCATTTCAGCGCCGCGGCTGATGCTGCCGGCCCGGGCCACGGCGTGGAAAAGGGCTAAATGATTGCGATTCATGATATAATTTTAATCTATGCTTGACATATAAACAATGTCTTAGTGGCATGGCTCCGGCTGGGTATCTTATTCGCAGATTATGAATGAGAATGAATTCATTGCGACCGCAAGTGCAACTCCCAGCGGACGAGCTTTCAAAATTATCGCACTGGTGATTGCCGCTACGTGCCTCTTTCTTTGGGTATCGCCGCCGATCGCGCTGGTTGCCGGGATACTTTTCGCTTTGTTGATTGGGCATCCGCTCGCGCATTTGAACCACAAATTGGCGAAGTGGCTGCTGCAAACGTGCGTGGTGCTGCTGGGGTTCGGCATGAATCTCCCAGAAGTCCTTCACCTGGGAATGGACGGCTCGTTGTTCGCGGCGGCAACCATTGGGGCCACACTCGTGCTGGGCTGGTGGCTGGGAAAGACTCTGAAACTGGATGGGCAGACCACGGCGCTGGTATCGGTTGGCACTGCGATTTGCGGCGGCTCGGCGATTGCGGCGGTAAGCTCGGTGATTGCCGCCAGCGAAGCGCAAATCGCTGTGTCGATCGGCACGATTTTTTTACTGAACGCGGTTGCGCTCTATGTTTTTCCCCCGATCGGCCATTTACTGCATTTGAGCCAGGGCCAATTTGGACTGTGGGCGGGTGTGGCGATTCATGATATTTCTTCGGTGGTGGGAGCGGGTTTGAGTTATGGGACGGGCGCGCTAAATACCGCAACGGCGGTGAAACTGTCGCGCAGCCTGTGGATTGTGCCGCTGACGCTGGCCATCGCTTTTGGCATTGGACAAAAAGCGCGCGCCGCCGGGCGGGATAACGGTAACGAGAAATCCAAGGTGAAAATCGCCGTCCCGTGGTTTATCGGCCTCTTCCTGTTGGCGTCGCTGATGCGCAGCTACATTCCGGTCATTAAGACGTGGTCGCCGGATATTTCCGAAATTGCGCATCGGGGCATGGTGGCGGTGCTTTTCTTAATCGGCACTTCGCTCTCGATTCGTGCGTTACGAGCCGTGGGCTGGAGAACGGTCACGATGGGGCTGGCGCTCTGGATTTTTGTAAGCGTTAGTTCGCTGGCCGCCATTCTGTTTTTCAAGCTGGCCGCTTAAAATCTTTTCCTGTTGATTTTCGAGATTAATTTTAGCGCCGAGTGAGTCGGCGCTTTTATTATTTTGTGAATCTGCGTAACCTGCCGTTCCTTTAATGAAAATTCTCGTCATTGGTTCGGGCGGGCGTGAGCACGCGCTGGTTTGGAAACTGGCGCAATCGCCACATGCCGCGCAACTGTGGTGCGCACCGGGTAATGCGGGTATCGCGCAGGAACGGTTGGCCAAAAGCGGGACGCCGGTGGAATGCGTCAACGTGGGCGCGGAGGATTTGCCAAAGCTGCTGGCATTTGCGCAGGAAAAGAAAGTGGAACTCACCGTAGTTGGTCCGGACAATCCGCTGGCGCTGGGCATCGTGGATTTGTTCCAGAAAAACGGGCTCAAAATTTGGGGGCCCAACCAGAAAGCGGCGCAGTTTGAATCGTCCAAGGTTTTTTCGCAGATGTTCATGGAGAAGTACGGCATCCCGACGGCTCGCGCCGGGACGTTCACCGATGCAACGGCCGCAAAAAAATTCGCAGCGGAATTGAGCGGCAAATGCGCGGTAAAAGCTGATGGCCTGGCATTAGGCAAGGGTGTTTTGATTTGCGCGAATGTGGCGGAAGCGAATAAGGCGATTGATGATATTCTCGTCGCCAAAAGTTTTGGGGTAGCAGGCGCGAAAATTGTGGTCCAGGAATTTCTGGAAGGCGTGGAGATTTCGCTCCATGCCATTTGCGACGGCAAAACGGCGAAATTATTTCCGACCTCGCAGGACCACAAGCGCGCTTTGGACGGAGACCAGGGCCTGAATACCGGCGGCATGGGCACGTATTCGCCAACGCCATTTTTGAATGATGCGGAACTGAAGCGCGTGGGTGAGGCAATTTTGAACCCGTGGGTGCGTGGCTGCGCGGAGGAGGGGATTGATTTCCGGGGCATTTTATATCCGGGCATCATGCTGACAAAAAATGGCCCGCGCGTTTTGGAATTTAACGCCCGTTTTGGCGACCCGGAAACGCAGGTTTATCTCACGCGATTGGAAAATGATTTAGTAGAGTTGCTGGATGCCAGCGCCAGCGGCACGCTGGCCCAAATGGAATTGCGCTGGAAACCGGAGGCAAGCGTGTGCGTGGTGATGGCCAGCGGCGGTTATCCCGGCAATTACGAAAAAGGAAAGGTGATTCGCGGTTTGGACGACGCGGTGAAGTTACCGGGCGTCAAAGTTTTCCATGCCGGCACGGCTTTCAAGGACGGGCAAATCGTCACCAATGGCGGGCGCGTTCTTGGAGTTACGGCATTGGGTGAGGATTTAAAGGCTGCGCAAGCGGCAGCTTATGCCGCCGCGGAGAAAATTTGTTTTGAAGGCATTCAGTTCCGTCGGGACATTGCCGCGAAGGGGATGCGGTAATTTTAAGCGGTGAAATTACTGCGATCCTGTCACCGGCATCGCCCAAATGTTGTGATTGAAGCCGGCGGCAATCAAAGATTCGCCATTGTTGGCCAAACCCATGAAAAGTCTGTTGCCGGCCCTGTTGTTAAATGTATTTGTCCACGTTGTCCCGCCATCAGTGGATTCGGCAATGACACTGTCTCCAGAAACGTAAGTTGCGCCATTTACGGTAATGGCAGCCCGGAGCGATGCTGTGATTGTATGGTCGCGCAAAGTCCAAACATCTCCGTCCGGGCTGGTATATATGGTGGGATTTCTGTCCAAGCCTAGCCCGCAAGCCAAAAACTCGTTGCCGGTCCAAGTACAGGCTGTGAAGGGGACCGAAGGGGGCGCGCTTGACGGCGTGGTCCAGTTGATCCCGTCAGTGCTAACCAGAACGCCATCGTTGCCCACGGCGATATAATTCGCGCCAGAACAGCTGAAACTATAAATATTGATCCGGTTTCCTGAGTTGCGAACCGTCCAATCAACACCATCCGGGCTGGACAAGATCATTCCATTGTCCCCACCAGCGAGAAATTGATGCCCATCCCAATACAATCCCATAAGGTTCTCTTTTGTGGGAGAATGGCGTTTAGTCCAGTTAAGGCCATCCGGGCTGGTGAGGATGAATCCTTTTTCGCTTACAGCCACATATTCATTATCCGCATATACAATTGCCCTGAAATCATGATGGTCAGCGAGAGACTGAACTTTCCAGACCCCGGTATTGTTGTTCCGAGTGGCGACATGACCGTCAATGCCTACAGCGACCGTTTCAGCGGGCGTGCCGGCGATGGCATAAAATGAGCCAAGGGTTTGGCCATTGTTCCAATTAGACCAGGGGGACTCAATGGTGATGGTCTGATTTTGAACAGTTATATTTATCTGGTTTCGCAGGCGCGCGACTTCACCGCGCAAACTTAAAAGCTCCGATTGATTTGCGCTAGATTCAATTTGCGCATTTTCCTCAAGCAACTCGGCAAGCTGGTTGGTCGCGTCATTGTGTTCCCGCTGTAATTGCCCGATCTGATCTTGAAGGGTAGCCTGTTGTTGTCGGAGGGATTTATTTTGGCTTTGCAAATGGGAAGAGTAAATACCCAATCCTACGGCAAAAGCAGTCGCACTTAATATAAGAACTTTATAGATCATAGCGATTCCTATGGTGTGTGTCGTTATAGCTGTCCCGCCCAAAATTGTTGCAGCCAATCCTATCGGCGCCGATTGCACAGCGTTGGCGGAAATCACAGCCGCCAGTCCCGCCACACCAATGGTAAGCCGGCGTTTTGAGAGTGTTTCGCGGAGGCTATCTACGGCGCGATTGACGCGTTTTTGCGCAGCTTCTTCGCTGGTGCCCAGCAAGCCGGCCATTTCACGGGCGGATTTGCGTTCGAAGTAACGGAGCATGAGGGCATCACGTTCCGTTTCATTCAATTCACCGATAGCCGCGTCGAGTTGCGGAGCGATGACTTCCCAAGTGACATCGGGTTCGTTGGCAAGCAGTTGGTTCATGGCAGCGGCCTCCTGTTCGCGGGCGCGACGGCGTACTTCGGAGCGAACGGTATTGGCGGAGAGGTTTTGCGCAGTACGATGCAGCCAGCCGGACAAAACGGTACGTTCCATAAGCTGCCGGGCATTTTGCGCCAGCGCCACAAATACATTTTGCGTTACATCCTGCGCCAGGTGCGTGCCACAAACCATGCGCAACGCGGCAGAATAGACGTGGTCCACGTGCCGCCGCACCAGTTCGGCAAAGGCCGCGTCCGATTTGCGTTCGGCGTAATCACGCAGAAGCTCTTGATCAGTCAAGCGGTTCACTCATTGAATAGTAACCGCTCCTGCCGAAAACGGACAAGAAAAGGAAAGTTTGCGAAATTAATTTGTTTTGAGGACTTCCCGAATGGCGGCGCGGAGTTCGGAAATGACAAAGGGCTTGCTTAAGCAGAGGCGTTTTTCAGATTTTAGAAATTCCTGCATCCGTTCGTTAATGATGTCGCCGGTAACAAAAATCATTCGTTTGCAAAGGTCCGGGTTAATGGATTGCACCCGCTCATAGACCTGGCGGCCGTTCAAGCCGGGCATCTTCCAATCGCAGAGCGTCACGTCATAGTGATTTTGCTGGATAAGTTGCAGGGCGGTTTCGCCATCGGAAGCCATGTCCACATGGAAACTGCTGCGCCGCAAACCTTCACCGATCATTTGCAAAACCGTTTCTTCGTCGTCGATGACGAGGACCTTTTTGCTTTCTCCTTCATGAGAATCGAGTTTTTCCGGCGGTGGCACGGAGGCGGCGGAGGCATTGGTAAAGCCACGGGCAATGGGCAATTCAATCACAAATACTGCGCCTTCGCCCGGCGTGCTTTCGGCATAAATGTTTCCGCCGTGTTCCTTGATGATGCCATAACACAGGCTCAAACCCAGGCCGGTGCCTTTGCCGACCGGCTTGGTGGTAAAGAAAGGGTCGAAAATGCGGCGCAAATTGTCGGGCGAAATGCCTGGGCCGTTATCCTGGATGTCGATGCGGATGCTCTTTTCCGAGGCGGTGGAAGTGAGGCGTATTCTGCCGGCGGCCTGACGTCCTTCCATGGCCTGGCGCGCATTGCTGATGAGATTGAGAAACACCTGCTGGATCTGGTGGCCATCCGCCATGATCATCGGAAGTTGGGGATCCAATTCCGTGACGAGTTCGATATTTCCCGTCCGCAAAGGGTAGGCGACGATTTCCAGGACCGCCTCGATAAGTTCGTTGGCGCAGACGGGTTTGCGTTCGGCCTGCTGCCGTCGAGCGAAACTTAGCAATGATTGTACGATCTTCTGGCAACGCTGGGCCGCCTTGAAAATCAGATCCAATTGCCGGCGGTATTTGGTATCCATGTCCGCATCGCGCAACAATTCGGCGAAACCCATGACCGCCGCCAACGGGTTATTTAATTCATGTGCCACGCCGGCGACGAATTCGCCAACGGCAGAAAGTTTCTCGCTCTGGATTAACTGGCCTTGCGTGGTCTTGAGCGTCTCGACAGTTTTTTCCAGTTGCGCGCGGGATTGCTGCACGTTTTCGGTCATTTGGTTAAATGCTACGGCAAGCTCGCCGCATTCGTCATGAGAATGAACGGGAACGCGCCGCGAGAAATCGCCACGGCCCACGGCCTCGGCACTGTCGCGCAATTCTCGCAAGGGTTGGGTGATTTTGTTGACCAGAATCCAGATGACTGCCACGCCAAACAATATTGCGCCCAGGCTAACAACAATCAAAACCTGCTGCGTTGCTTTTAACGTTTGCAAAGAATATTCATAGGAACTCAATAAGATATAGCCCAAGGTTTTATCGTGGCTTAATGAATCAAACCTTCCGGCGACATAAAAATAATGGTCATTGTCCAGGGGAATTTGCTTCACGCCGCCGCCTGAAAAAGGATCTTTCAATAGACTTGCGAGGCCGCCCTTGGCATCCGAATTGGCCAGGGTGGAGGCGACCATGTGGCTGCCGGCAAAAAAGATGATTTGTGAACGTGTGATTTCGCTGAATCGCTTTGCATCGGCGGCGCCGATTTCAGAGCCAAGCGTCAGGGCGCCAACAAGCGAGTTGTAGGTATCATACACGGGAATAGAAATAACTTCATAGAGCCGGTCGCCGGCGCGGATGGTGTCCGCTTTTTCCTGTCCCTGGAGTGCCTGTTCTACGGCTGGTTTGGCTGCAGCAGCGAATGTGTTAGGAGAAATAGTGGCATCGCGCTGTTCGCTGGCAACCAGGTCCGAGCCGTTAGTCGCATAAAAAACAATGGCGACATCCTGTTCCGCGTCCAGAAGCTTTTGCAACGGGTCATGCAGTGTCGCCGGGTCCGCAGTAGGGAGGGAAAAAGTGGCTACGTACAATGGCTCATGCACGAGGCCGTGAAATCGCAAAAGCAGGTCGTTGCTGTGAATGCGTTGCAGGTCCTGGAAAACAGAATCCGCCGTGCCCAGGGTGTGCTGAGCTTCGGTTTGAAACTGCCGCATGATGCGGCGGTTCATAACAAAGACGGTGACGGCCAGAAGCAGAACCATCACCAGGATTACCGGCGCGAGTACTTTGGTGCGAAAATTTGCTTTGAACATGGCCGGGGTCAGTATTGAGGCAGGTTTTTAATGGTCAGCGAGAAGTCCGCCTTGACGTCCCCGTTTGTCGGGACGATGACTTCCTGTTCATCGGCCGGCAGGCGTTCATGCCACGCTTTGAGTTTATAGGTGCCGGGCGGGACGTTGGGAATTTTGTAGTCGCCATTGGCATCGGTTACGGCGAAATAGGGATTTTCCAGAACGAGCACCACACAGTGCATGTTTTCGTGAATGGAACAAAAAACGTCCACACGTCCCGGTTTGTCAAACGTCACGCGTTTATCCGGTGGGTTGCCCTTGTAAAGGCCGAGGTCAAATTGCTTGGCGTCTGACATGGAAAAAACATTGTGATAAATGCTGTCGTTGTTCGGCCATTCCACGGTTGTCCCGACCATGACCGGCAGCACGTGCGGAGAAAAGAGGGCGCCTTGCTGGGCAATCCGCTTGGTGGCGACGCTGATGACGTTGGTGGACGGCGGAGTATTTCCCGCCACGGGTCCTTCGATATAAACCACGAAATCATGCATCGCCGAATAATCCACTTTAGAAACGAATTTATATTTACGGCTGGTGTAGGCACCGTCCGAGGCATTGTCACCCGTGGCCGTCCCCTCCTTGCCCCGGGCATGCACGTTGCCTGCGATTGTCCCGGCTAAAGCGGGAAATCCGCAAAAGAAAATGATGGCAATGACGGTTAAACTTTTCATGATTACAACTACCCGTACTTAGATGGTTGAAGGCGGAAAAAGTTCCCGGCGCTTCATTAAAAACATTAGAATTTAAAAGCGGCTTCTGTGCCAAAAAAGTTCTCGTGATCGCGTGATTCGCCGGCGAGATCCTTGCCGCCTTCAAATGAATATTCAGTTTTCACGAGCAAGTTGTTGCTGAAACGGTAGCCAATCCCCAGGCTCAGCCGCCACAAGGTGGTCGTCAAGTCGTCATCAAACGTCTCGTAATTGCCAAGGCCCAGGACCCCGATACCTTTGTCCGAAAGGACTTCGCTGAACCGTGCTGCCAAATAAAATTTCTTTGGCAAATCCTGGACGCCTTCCACTGAATAATAGAAAAAATTTCGCCCGTTGCTGGCTGCAGGATCGTTGTCACCATAACGTCCGTAACCGCCGAACGCGCTGAGGTGCCCACTTGACCAGTTCGCCATGATATCCCCTTCCGCAAGTTCATAATGGAAAAGTGTCGTTTCCGGTCCGCCAAGAGGCGAAAGAAGCAAGTTGCCAAACCAGAGCGACGAAATCATGTCATTTTGCGCGCTTAAATTGCCTGTGCGCATGGCGCTCACGCTAAAGTGCAAATGCTTATTCGGATCAAATCCAATTCTTCCCGTCACCGCTTTGTCGCCATCGAAATCCTGCACGCCGTTGGCGCCGCTATCATTTTGCACCGCTACGACGTAATTAAGTTTGCCCAACGCGCCGTAAAGTTCTACGCCGGGACCGTAGCCCCAAATGTCGGCCACTGAGTGGGAGATGAGCGGGTCATCAATCGCATAGCGGGTGAGATATTCCTCGCCAAAAGGAATGTACATGCGCCCGGCGCGCAGGTTTAACTGGCCATCGCGCCCCCATAATTGCGAAAGGTCCTGGGCGTCCAGATATAATTCGCCCATTTGCGCGTTGAGATTTGGATTTTCGCGCGTGGCCAGGTCCACTTCGCCCTGAAAATAAACTTCCTTCCAGATGGGTGCTTCCACAAACAGGCGAGCTTCGTCCACGCGCAAATCTGAATCCGCGGAAAATCCGTCCCGGCCGGTATTAAAAAATGCCACGCCGCCCTCTGCGCTTAAATTCACGTTGCCGAAATTATATCCCGTGGCGGGAGCCGCTGGCGGGGCGTTTTCTGCGGCCGAATTTTCCGCCGCCGCATTGGTAGCTTCCAATTCACCCACTTTTTCCGTCAATGATTCAATGGCCTGGTCCTGTTTCTCCAGCTTCTGTTCAAGAATGGCGTTTTGCTTTTCGAGCGCCTGAATTTCCGCCTCCTCGTTGGTGTCTTCTGCCTGTAAGGATGGCACAAATAAAGAAAATGCCAGGGTGGCGGACAGGAAAATAACCCCGCGAGGGCAAAAACGGGTATTGCGCCTGCCCGCGGACACAAAGCCCGCATTGCCTGGATTCGCCCAAAATGAAAATACAAATTTCATCCAGCCCTTCCCCCGCTTTTACTGGTTGTTTGCGGTGTTATTACTCTGATGATTTGGGAGGCAATCTGTTCCGATAAATCTCCGGCTACCGGAAAGACCGCCTGCAAACGGGACTGCGGATCGACTATGAGCGTGCGGAAGTTATGGTTGATGGTTCCGTCGTCCGGTTCATATTCAACGCCTGCCGCGTGCGCGAGCATCGCGATTTTGTCCGGCGGCCCGGTCAGGAAGGTCCAATGCCCGGAATTGTAATGATAACTCTCACCATAATTTTTTAGGACCTGCGGAGTGTCGAAGGCCGGGTCGAAGGAAACGGAAATAAAATGCCAGTTCGTCGGCAGGTTCGTTATCTGTTCCAATTTTTCTGACGCCTCCTCAAAGTTTCTCGATAGCCGCGGGCAGTAATCCGGCAACGGACAGCGCGTGTAGAAAAAGGTGATGGCCAGCGCCTGCCCGCGAAAATCATTCAAGCTCACCGCCTGGCCCAGCTCGTTGGTGAATTTGTAATCCAACAGGGATACTTTCGAACCCGTGGCGGGCGCTTTGACTGGTTGTGAAACAACGGTCTTTTCATGCAGTGAAACGTGGCCGATCTTTACTACTTTTTCTATCCAGCTTTTGTCCGCGGTCACGCAAAGTTGAAAAGAAATTTGGTCGCCCCGCCGCAAGCCATCCAGCGCTTTGCCGTCTTTTACTTTGAACGGCATCGTCATCGCGCCCATGTAATGGGGAATCGCTTCGTGCCGGACGGTTATCTCATTCTGGTCCTGTTTAATTTCCAGGACCACTCCGCTCCCGGAAAACATTTGCACGCCCGTGCTGCTGCCGGTTTGCGACGACGCAACTCCTTCCGATTGCGCATCGCACAAAACCGGTAAACATAACAGGATGGCCAATACCCATATCCGCATACAGAAATTGATGCGAATACCGCTACTTCCGTGCCATTTCACATGGCAAAATGCACCATTTGGCCGGTGACCCAGGCTGCGGATTGACGCCAGAACATTTGCTTTTTGGCGGTCTCGTGGCATTTTGGCGGGCATGAGCACTCGGGAGCTGTTGACCGCGCTGGAATGGCGTTACGCCACCAAGCGCTTTGACACGAATAAAAAAATCCCCGCCGATGTCTGGAATGCCCTCGAACGCGCGCTCGTCCTCACTCCGACCTCTTATGGCCTGCAACCGTACCGGTTCATTGTGCTTACCGATTTGGAAAAGCGCGCCGAATTGCTCGCCCATTCCTGGAACCAGCACCAGGTGGTGGATTGTTCGCACTATGTCGTTTTTTTGGCGCGCACCGAAATGACCGAAGCCGACGTGGACAAATGGATCCAGCGCCTGGCCGAGGTCCGTAAAGTGCCCGCGGCCACGCTCGCCAACTATCGCGGCATGATGGTGGGCGACATCGTCCATGGCTCGCGCGGAAAAATTTCGCACGAATGGGCCGTGCGACAGGCCTACATCGCGCTGGGCAATCTGATGACCTGCGCCGCCATGCTGGGCGTGGACGCCTGCCCCATGGAAGGCATCACGCCGCCCGAATATGACCGCGTGCTCGAACTGATGAACAGCGGCTATGCCACTGCCGTGGCCTGCGCCCTCGGTTATCGCGCGGACAACGACAAATACGCCACCGTGCCCAAGGCGCGATTCGACGCGGCGGACCTGATCCAAAAAATTTAAAAACTTTTGCCGTCCAAACCACCAACCAAAAACCATACCATGAAAAAAATATTCGCCCCGGGAAATGACTCCACGCTCACCAGTTTTGGCCTGCTCGTGCTCCGGCTTTGGCTGGGACTGGTCATGTTCTTTGTTCACGGCATGGACAAGGTCGAACATTTCAGCACTTACGCCACCCAGTTTCCCGATCCTCTGGGCATCGGCGTTAAACCCGGGCTCGCCCTGGTGGCCTTTGCGGAAACGGTCGGCGCCTTGCTGCTGGCGCTGGGATTGCTCACGCGATTTGGCGCGCTGACGCTGATCATAGACCTGGGAGTCGCTTTCGTTATGGTCCATAAAATGGCCGTGGGCATGGCCCCGCATTCCGGTGAACTAGCCTTGGTTTATCTTGCTGGCTTCGTCACGCTGTTCATTGTCGGCTCGGGAAAGTTTTCCGCGGACAAGATGATTTTCGGCAAGGGGAAGTGACGACAAAGCCAGTTTTACCAAAGAGTCACCGAGACACAGAGGTGGGAGCGCCACTTGCCAAGGTGCTGGCGGCGCGGCCACCTGGAGCGCCCGCCATTGGATTCCGCTTTTTACCTGGCGGCCTTTCAGCAACTTTTTCCTTTCTCCTTTTTCCCGATACCTTATTAAATACGGGCGGATGTATTTTCTGCGCAGGTTGTTGTTCGCCATCCCGCTCGTGCTGTTCACCAGCGCGCTCACGTTTTTCCTCCTGCACGTCACCCCCGGCGGCCCGTTCGACCGCGAACGCGCGCCGTCCTCGCCGGAGATCGAGCACAACCTCAAGGCGAAATATCATTTGGACGAGCCGCTTTGGAAACAGTACTTGCGCTTCCTCGACGACCTGGCTCACGGCGATTTCGGTCCCTCGCTCAAATACCGCAACCATTCGGTGAACGACATCATTGCGCAGGCGCTGCCCGTTTCCCTGACGCTCGGCTCACTGGCGTTTTGTTTCGCGATGGGCGTAGGCCTGCCGCTGGGCTTCATCGCCGCCGCCCGGCGCGGAAAATGGCAGGACCTCACCTGCAATTTCCTGGCGATGCTCGTGGTGTGCGTGCCGGGCTTTGTCGTCGGGCCGCTGTTGATTTTGGTTTTTGCCGTGAAATTGAAATGGCTGCCGATCGGGCTTTGGGCTTCGCCGGTCTATGCCGTTTTGCCGATGATTGCGCTGGGCCTCCTGTATGCCGGGCAGGTTGCGCGGCTCTTTCGTGAAGGCATGATCAACGCGATGCAATCGCAATTCATCACGGCGGCACGCTCCAAGGGCCTGGGCGAAACTGAATTGCTCGTCAAACACGCTTTGCGCATCGCCATTTTGCCGGTCGTTTCCTATTCCGGCCCCATGCTGGCGGATTTGTTGACCGGTTCGTTCGTAGTGGAAAACATTTTCCAGATTCCCGGCATCGGCCCCTTTTTCGTCAACAGCGTGCTCAACGCTGATTATTCGATGATGGTTGCCTTGGCATTGCTGTACGCTTTCCTGCTCATTGGGATGAATCTGCTGGTAGATTTTTCATATACCCTCCTCGACCCGCGCGTGAAATATGAATGAAATCAGCTTAGTCCCCCAGCATCTTTCCCCGGGCCAGCGCGCGTGGCAGCGGTTCAAATGCAATCGCGCCGGAATGCTGGCAGCCTGGTATCTGGCGATATTGTTGTTGGTAGTCGTGGCGTGGCCGGTCATCTTGAAAATTTCCCCGGCGCATTTCGCGCAGATTCACAATCCGGACGAACTTTCCAATCCCCAATTTATGCCGCCCAACGCTCAATGCTGGTTCGGCACGGACCTGCATGGGCGCGACATGTTTTCGCGCGTGCTCTACGGTGCGCAAATTTCCCTGCTCATCGGCGTGGTGGGCACGCTGGTCAGCCTGCTCATCGGCGTTCTTTGGGGCGCGATTGCCGGTTACACTGGCGGGCGGACGGACGAAATCATGATGCGGATCGTGGATGCGCTTTACTCCCTGCCCAACATCATTTTTGTGAGCGTCCTCATTACCACGGCCACAGGTATTCTGAAGCGCACTCATTTAGTCCAGCAATCTCCTGAATTGGGTGGAATGATTCGCGTTGTCATTATCTTTGTCGGTTTGGGCGCAATTTCCTGGCTCACCATGGCGCGCATCGTGCGCGGGCAGGTATTGTCGTTGCGCACGCGGGCGTTTGTGGAGGCCAGCCGCGCGCTCGGCGCCAGGCCACACTGGATCCTCGCGCAACACATCATCCCGAACATCTTCGGCGTCGTCATCACGTACCTGGCGCTCACCATGCCCGCGATCATTCTTTATGAATCCTTTCTGAGTTATCTGGGCATGGGCGTGCAGCCGCCGATGGCCAGTTGGGGCACGCTCATCGCTAATGGCGTCGGCGAAATTAATCCCGTCCGCATTTACTGGTGGCTCATTTTGTGCCCGGGCGTGGTGCTGGTCACGACCCTGTTGGCGCTCAATTTTTTGGGTGACGCCCTGCGCGACGCCTGGGACGTAAAGAGCCGTCCGTAACGCTGCAGGTGATAAGTCATTTGAAATCTCAGCCGTTTTCCGCGAATATGATTATATGGACGGCAAATTTCATGTGGTCGTTTTAGGCGGAGGTTTTGGCGGGCTGACCTTTTGCAAATCGTTCCAGAGCGAAGGCACGCGCGTCACACTCGTGGACCGCACGAACCATCATCTGTTCCAGCCCCTGCTCTATCAGGTGGCTACAGCGGGACTTTCCACGCCGGACATTGCCCAGCCCATCCGTTCGATTTTGTCCGACCGCGAGGACATCACGGTGTTAATGGATGAAGTTTTGGATTTCGACCTCGCGGGACGCAAAATAGTCCTGCGTGAAAACACGCTGCCCTACGATTACCTCGTCGTCGCGCTGGGTGGCTGCAACAGTTACTTCGGCCATCCGGAATGGGAAGCGTTCGCGCCGGGCCTGAAAACGATCAACGACGCGGTGCGCATCCGCAGTCGGGTGCTGCTGGAATTTGAGAAGGCGGAGAACTGCGCGGCGCGGGAGGAAACCGCAAAATTGATGACCATCGTCATCATCGGTGGCGGCCCGACGGGCGTGGAGTTGGCCGGGGCATTCGCGGAATTGGCACGGACGGTTTTGCAAAATGATTTCCGGCACATCGACCCCACAAAGGCGCATATCATTTTGCTCGAAGGCGCGCCGCACATCCTTGGGAATTTTCCACTGGATCTTTCCCAAAGCGCGCAACGCCAGCTTGAAAGGATGGGCGTCCATGTTCGCACTTCCACGTTTGTCAAAGACATCCGCGAAGGCGAAGTGGAACTGAAGAGCGGCGAAATCATTCGCGCCGGGACAATTTTGTGGGCGGCGGGAGTTTCCGCCGTACCGCTGACGAAGAAGCTCGGCGTTGAATTGGATAAAGCCGGGCGTGTGAAAGTGAATCCGGATTTAAGCCTGCCCGGCCACCCCGAGATCTTTGCCATTGGGGATCTGGCGCTTGTCATGGACGAAGAGGGAAAGCCCGTTCCCGGCGTTTCCCCCGCCGCGATGCAAATGGGGCGCCACGTTGCCGGCATTATTACGGAAGGGATTCGGTTCGGCCCGAAAGCAGCGCGCCCACCTTTTAAATATTTCGATAAAGGAACGATGGCCACGATTGGCCGTTCTGCCGCCGTTGCCCAGGTTAAACGGATTCATCTTTCCGGCTACCCGGCGTGGTTGATGTGGCTCTTCGTGCATATCGTTTTTCTCATAGGCTTTCGCAATCGCGTCGCAGTCCTGCTCAATTGGGCGTACGCCTACATTGGCTATAAACGCGGCGCGCGCATCATCACCACCGGGGCGCCGGGCACCGCGCCGGCGCAACAAAATAACTGGCAGCCATAGGCGGAAATATCCGCCCGGGCGCCGGCTTGACGTTTCTCCCCGCCGCTCCTAGAAAGAGGATACAGCCAGCGGAGCGCCATTTTCTGCGGGCTTGCTTGAACCATTGGAGCCGAGGACTTCGGTGATGTTGTAACGCTCGAGGGCGATACGCGTCAGCCGGACATTCATGTCAGAGATTTTATCGTCTCCAAAGATGATTTGCGCGACTCCCTTTGCAATATCATTGAGATTTTGCGTCCCGGGAACGTTGTAACGTTCCAGCGCGATGCGCGTTAATCTCACATTCATGTCCGAGATGTTCTCGTCTCCGAAGATGATTCGCGCTATTCCGCGCGCCGCCTCATCGAAGCCTGATTTGTTTTTTGTTTCCATAGTTGTGGTGCTGTGATTGGGTTCAGAATTGGATTTCATCGGTACTACATTTGGCAAAGGTATGGGTTCAGCCGGCGGCAGTTCATCAATAGGAGCTGCCTTAACCTCAGCCTCAGGCTGGGGCGCTTCAGCTTCGACTTCCGTGATTTGAGGTTTTTCCTCTGCGTTGCTTTCAATCACGGGCAACGGCTTCTCTGGCTCGGCAAGTTTGGGCGATTCATCGTTCGCTTCGACTATCTTGAGTTTGCTCTCTTCCTTTTTATCCCCGGCAGAAAGCGGTTTCTCCGGCGCAACCACCTTTGGCGGCTCCTCGTTGTTTCCCGCCATCTTAAGCTGGTTGATTTCATTACCGGCATCGGCACCGGGAGTTTTTTCCGGTTGCGCGGGCTTGGATGGCGCATCGCCACTCGAGGCCCAGGCCCTTCTGATAATCTCAGTGGAAATAGAAAGCTCCTCTTTAGGGGCGTCAGGCACAATGGGTATTCCCGGCACAGCGGGTTCTGAAGGCGTGAGCGGAATGGAAGTGTTCCGGGCAGAGCCATTGTGGGCTGAACCGTTTATAGTTCCCAAATTGCGTTCCGTTGCCACGGCGATCGTTTCTCCGTCCATCTCCTGCGATTGCAGCAAGCGCATGGTTGTTTTGAGCACCGAGGCCACGGCGGATGTTTCCGCCCACAAGCCGTGCGGTTGCAACAGGCGCATGGTCGTCTTCAGGACCAATTCCACGGGAGAAACCGGCTTGAGGATGAGATCGTTGCCGCCACTCAGGATGCCCCGCGCACGGCTTTGGAAATCGCCATTGGAAGTGACAAAGATAATCGGCGTCTCTTTGTACTCCGGCATGCTGCGAAGTTTTTCGCACACTTCGAAGCCGTTGATGCCTTTCATGTTGATGTCCAGCAGGACAATATCGTAGTAGGTCGCCTGGGCAATTTCGACGGCCTTCGCGGGGTCGGCAACGCTGACGGGTTCATAATGCGCGCGTTTGAGCACCGCCATCATGGCCGCGTTGCTTACGGTATCGTCATCCACCACCAAAATCTTGGCCTTGAGGTTGGGTTCGCCAATGCCGGGACTGCTGCCCTGGGACAAACGTTCCAGGCAATCCACGGCCTGGGCAAAAGTTTGCGTCGTCGAAGCGGTGGCGCGCTCCGGTTTGAACACAACGTCAAACAATAACGCTTCAAAGGCACTGGCCAAAAGCGCAATTCGGACGCATCCCGATAATCCCGCGCGCGTGGCGAAAAAACGCACTTCCTGGTAAAGGTTATTAAGTTGTTCCAGGCTGGCTGGCTTAGTGCCCGCCTTCATATAGGCCAGGCAAAATTCACGAATCTTCGCAATCTCGGCGGGCGCTTTTTCTAAAAACTCCACGCGCGTTTCCTTGAGTGTCATCTCATCGGCATGCGCTTCCTCAGCGGCGGCCATGAATGCTTCGGCCTGGCTGTCCTCAGTAACCGGTTTGTCTGAAAGATCGAAAGCGGAGGCAAATCCCAGCATGTCCCGGACGGCTTCGACAAGTTTGGCCGGCGTGCAATCTGTTTTCAACATGCCCCGGGTAGCGCCGGATTCCATCGCCTGTTGGGACAACTCGGTCACGTAAGCATTGGAAAGGATCAGTACGGGTGTTTCCTTCAACCGTTCCTCGGAACGGATGTGTTTGAGCACCTCGGCGCCTTTGACTTTGGGCAGCATCAGGTCCAGCACCACCAGGTCGGGCCGTCCCTGAGAAAGCCGGTTGAGCGCGATTTCTCCATCCTCGGCAAATGAAATTTCAAACCCTTCGCGCTCCAACCGCTTCCCATAAACCATTTGCGCAATGGGCTCGTCTTCGACAAAAAGTATTTTTTTTGCGGTTCCGTTCATGCTTACCCTGTTACCCTGCGGGGATGCCTATTTTTCCCGGGCAGGTGGGTATTAACAGCATAAATGAGGCCAATCAACCAACATTAGGAATCTAATAGAAGACCAACTTAGCTACTGCGGCTGAATAACTTGCGTAAAATGAGCTTAGCGTAAAATTGGCGGTTTTGGGAGGGTGAGGCGGAAATCAACCCGGCGGCCATTTCATGTGCCTGCCGCCCAGGATGTGAACATGCAAGTGAGGAACCGTCTCGCCGCCGTTGGGGCCGTTGTTGATAACGAGGCGGTAGCCGTCCTTGGCCAGGCCGGCTTTCTGAGCGACTTCGCCCGCTTTGAGGAGCAGATGCGCCAGAAGTTTTCCGTCTTCCGGTTTTGCTTCGGCAATTCGCGGAAGCACTTTTTTCGGGAAAATCAAAATATGGGTGGGCGCCTGCGGGTTGATGTCGCGAATGGCCAGCACCAAATCGTCTTCAAAAACAATCGTGGAGGGAATTTCCCGCGCCACGATTTTTTCAAAAAGTGTTTTGCTCATGCAGAAATTCTGGACGGAGATTATTCTACCACGAGCGGACACTCGTTCTGCCCTGATTCGGCGGTCAGGCACTGGCGCAGATATTCGACGATTTGCTCCTGCAACGCTTCGCAGCGCGCGCTCCAGCGCCGCGCATGGGTGAGACGTTTGACGCAGCCCCGCAAGCCGTGAAAACGTAACATGCGCGGGGATTGCCGCAATTGATAACGCAATTCGTCGCGCAATCGCGGAAAGAAGAAAAGCTCCAGGCTCACGCCGGATTCGCGCGCCAGCAGGCTTAAATCGGATTCCAGGATGTCCTGCTGATTTTTGCCGGAATAAAGCGTCAGCCCAAGGTTGCGCAAAACCCTTTCCAGCGCCCCGGCAAATTCGCCCACCGTCACGGTTTCACGCTCGAGGTCATTTTTAAAATAATGAAAGACGGATGCGGCGGCGTGGCGCAGCATTTCTGGATCAATCACGCTGGCGGGGCTGCCGATGATTTCGATGCAAATCATTTCCGCCGAGCACGGGACGCTTTCCCCATTGGAAAGCTGAAACAGCAGGCAGTTGGAACTCAAGGCAATCATTTTGCGGCTTCCAGTTTTTTCACTTCCTGGACAAAATCTGTCGCTTCCTGAAAACGGCGATAGACGCTGGCAAAGCGGACATAGGCGACTTCGTCCAACCCGCGCAAACCTTCCATGACCATTTTTCCAATAAATTCACCGGGCACTTCACGTTCAAATTTTTCAGTTACGGCAGCAACGATGTGATCCACCAGATCTTCCATGGCTTTTGAGGGAACCGGCCGTTTTTGGCAGGCCTTTTTGATGCCAGACAACAGCTTTTCGCGGGAAAACTCCTCACGCCGTCCGTCCCGTTTCATCACCATCAGTCCTTCATGCTCCACTTCTTCATAGGTCGTGAAGCGATGCTTACATTTCTCACATTCCCGGCGTCGGCGAATGGTCGCCCCTTCACGAGAAGCGCGCGAATCAATTACTTTGTCTTCCTGGCATCCGCATTTTGGACAGCGCATAAAACCACAGCTAATGGTGGTTGAGACGCAATGTCCCACAAAGTGTAGTAGGCGTCAAGTCCTGGTTATAAACATAAAACCGTCTTGCGTTTGGCTTATTTTCTGGTATACTTTTCGGCTCGCGTTGAGCAAATTTTAACGCACGAAACTTTTTATTTATGGCTACAGCAAACGATCTTCGCCGCGGAATGGCGATCAACTACAACGGCGATATCTCGGTGGTGCTCGATATGCAACATCGCACGCCCGGCAACCTGCGCGCCTTTGTACAGGCCACCCTGCGCAGCATTCGCACCGGCAAGTCGTCCGATGTGCGCTTCAGCTCCACGGAACGGATCGAGCCAGTGCCGATGATCTCTAAAAAAATGGAATTCAGCTATAAGGACGGCGTGGATTATGTTTTTACCGATCCCGAAAACTACGAAACAGTCACGCTCGCGGCTGAACTGGTTGGCGATGCGAAGAGCTATCTCGTTGAAAATGGGCAGGTCACGGTAACCTTTGTCGAAGAAAAAGCCGTTTCCATTGAAATCCCGTCCAGCGTCGTGCTGACCGTTACGGATGCCCCGGAAGGTCTTCGGGGTGATTCGTCTGGCAACGTCCAAAAGCCGATTATCATGGAAACCGGAATTACGATTCAGGCGCCGCTGTTCATCAAAACCGGCGAGAAAATCAAGGTGGATACCCGCACCGGTAAATACATGGAACGCGCGTAAGGGCGCGAGAGGTGGCTGGAGCGGTTTGAATTGAGGGCTGGGAATTGTCCTTTCGGCCTCATTTTATGCTAATTATTTGTTTTCTATTTGCTTTTCAAGGGGAAAGCATTGCGTTATTTCTTTGTTCACACGATGTCAGCTCGTCCAAAAGGGGAAAGAGTGTTTCGAGGCATCGGCGTTTCCGCCGGTGTCTGCCGTGGAAAAGTTCTCGTTTTGCATCGCGCACGCCGCGTCATTGTCCGGCGCGAAATCTCCGACGATGGCATTGCCCCGGAAGTAACCCGCTTTGAAAAGGCGCTGGCCCAAACACGAAAACAAATTTCTGAAGTCCAGCACCAGGTCATCCAAAAAATGGGCGCAAAAGAGGGCGATATTTTTGAAGCCCATTTGCTCATGCTCGAAGACCGCATGCTGGTGGACGAAGTCATTCGCATAATTCGCGACCAAAAGCTGGGGGCCGAATATGCCTTTCATGAAGTCTCCGACCGTTATGTCGGCGCACTGGCGGCCATCGAGGACGAATATTTGCGCGAACGCGCCGGGGACATGCGCGATTTGACCGTGCGCGTCCTGGATAATCTGCTCGAAGTCAAAAACGACCTGGATCTCCGCCACCTGACCGAGCCGTGTATCCTGGTGAGCCATGATCTGAGCCCGTCCATGACGGCGCAACTGGACAAAAATGTCGTGATCGGTTTTGCCACGGACATCGGCGGCCACACGTCCCATACGGCCATCATGGCCCGTTCGCTCGGCATTCCGGCCATCGTGGGGCTGCAAAATGTTACCGGCGAATTGGAAAGCGGCGATTACGCCCTCCTGGACGGCTACAACGGCAGCTTCATCGTTAATCCTACCGACCAATCGCTTTTTGAATACGGCCAGTTGGCAAAAATCAAGGCGTCCCTCGAAGAAAAACTGCGGGAAATCAAAATGCAACCCGCCGTCACGCTCGACGGGAAAAACATCACGCTGTCCGCTAACATCGAGGACCAAAACGACATCGAAGCTGTGCAGTCCGGCGGGGCGGAGGGCGTGGGGCTTTTCCGCACGGAATTTTTATTTATTAGCCGCGCCACGATGCCCACAGAAGAGGAACAATATAAAGTCTACCGGCAGGTGGCCGCTGCCCTCAAACCCAACCCGGTCGTCATCCGCACCATTGATTTGGGTGGCGATAAATTTTCCTCGCATCTGCAGATGGCCAAGGAAATGAATCCCTTCCTGGGCTGGCGCGCCATCCGTTTTTGCCTCGCGCAGCCGGAAGTTTTTCGCTCACAGCTTCGCGCCATCCTTCGCGCCAGCGTCGAAGGCAACGTGAAAATAATGTACCCAATGATTTCCGGCCTGGACGAATTACAGCAGGCCAATGCTCTCGTCGAAAAATGCAAGGACGAGTTGCGCGCGGAAAACATTCCGTTCGACGAAAAAATGCAGATCGGCGCGATGATTGAAATCCCCTCCGCCGCGCTCATTGCCGACGTACTTGCGCAATTCGTGAACTTTTTCAGTATTGGCAGCAATGATCTCATCCAGTACACGCTAGCCGCAGACCGCACGAATGAAAGAGTTTCGCATCTCTACGAACCTACGCATCCTGCGATTATCCGGCTCATCAAGATCACCGTGGACGCCGCACACAAACACGGCATTTGGACCGGTGTTTGCGGTGAAATTGCCGGCGACCCCATTCTCGCGCCGCTGCTCGTAGGGCTGGGAGTGGATAAACTGAGCGCCGCCCCTTCGCTCATCGCGCCCGTGAAATATATTATCCGCCGCTTGAAATTATCCGAGGCGCAATCACTCGCCGATTTTGCCTGCCAATGCCAGTCGCCTTCGGAAATCCAGGCACGCTGCCAGCAACTTGCCCGCGACACCGCGCCAAGTTTGTTTGAGAAGAGTTAAGTCATTAGTCGGCGAGGAAATTCCCGCGCTTGAAATCTACCCGTTTCTGTTGTATTTAAACGGGTCTCAACGGAGAAAGTTCCGATTAAAACAACATGAAAGTCATTATTCTAGCCGCAGGATATGCCACGCGCCTCTATCCTCTCACACTCACGCAACCCAAGCCGCTGCTCCCCGTCGCGGGCAAGCCCATGGTCGAGTATGTGCTCGATAACCTTGCGCCTATCGGCGACATCGACCGTGTTTTTGTGGTCACCAACGCCAAGTTCGCCGGCCATTTCCAAAAGTGGGCCGATAACTATCGTGCCACCAAGTCCAAATTTGATTTCACCATCGTCAACGACAGCTCTACGGATGACTCCAACAAGCTCGGCGCCATTGGCGATATCAATTACGTCATCAAACAACAGAACGTGGACGACGATATCATCATCGTTGCGGGTGATAATTTGTTCAGCGACAAACTCGGGGATTTTGGAAGATTCATCCGCGAGAAAAACGCGCCCGTCCTGGCCGTTTACGACGTCGGCAATCTCGAGGAAATCAAAAAATACAATTCAATCTCCGTGGATGCGCAGGGCAAAATCACGTTCTTCGAGGAAAAACCCAAAGAGCCCAAGAGCACGCTTACCGGCATTGCACTCTATTATTATCCGCGCACGACCATTGCACTCATCAAGCAATACATCGCTGAGGGCAATAATCCCGACCAGCCCGGCCGCCTTGTGCAATGGCTCTATTCGCGCGTGCCCGTTTACACCTGGCGCGTGCCTGGCCTGTGGTACGACATCGGCTCCAAAGAAACGCTGGAAGAGGCGAACAAAATTTTCGCGAAGTTTAACAAATAGTCCGGGTGGGACTGCGTTGCCGCGCAGCCGTGGACGACCGGTCGTCCCTACCGCATCTTGCTATTTAGCGTAATGACCCAGTCGTTGGTGCCTTTGGACAAGGTGCAGGCGATGGTATTTGTAATGCCGCCACCCTGCACGGCCACCTGGTAATCCCCAAGAAAACCACGGAACGAGCAGATGCCTTTCGTGTCAGACGTCAGCGTCTCTCGCGTCCACCACGTTTGATGAATCAACTTCATCAGCCGGTCATACGCCGGTTTGGGCGTCAGATCCGCGTGCACGAGCCCGCCCGGCGCGCCCTGCCAGCCATAATCTTCAAAGTCCCACCACGTAATCGCCTGTACTGCCGGGTGCGAAAAAAGCAGCGTGTAAAACTGCTCCACGTAATCGGCCTGGCGCTGCTCGCCCTCCGGTGTGGTCGGCCAAGGCGGAGGCAAATGCCAGCCATGTTTGCCCGAGACCACGGTGACTTCCGTGAAGTTGATTTCTTTGCCGAATTTTGCATACCGTTCGCAAATGTCCCAGACTTGATTCATCGGCCACTCCTTTCGGTGCAGGTGCGACTGAATACCGATGATTTGGAACGGCGCGTTGTCCTGCACGAGTTGCTGGATCAACTTAAAGTGGTCGGGCTTTAAATCAAAATCGTTGTAAATCAACTGCGCATTGGGGTCCGCTTCATGAGTCCAATCGAGTGAAGTCTCAATCACTTTTGCCGCGCCGTCCCGTTTCACCCAATGGCCGATGCCGTTGGTGGCGTGCGCGGAGGACGTGGCCTCGTTCATCACCACCCAGCGATGGATGTCAGGCTTGAAATCAGCAATGATCGACGGCAGGCGTTCGCGCATCAGGTTGCTGGTGGTATCAGGATCAGACGGCCCCCATTTTGGATAGACCGAATGCCATACCAGCGGATGCCCGACCATCTCAATGTTGCGCGCCCGGCACCAGGCCGCCAGTTGCTGGTCCTTCTCACGCAAGCCGTGCGTGTTGCCCTCCTGCGGCTCGTAACTTCCCCAATAAAACGGCAGCGTGGCGTAATTGAACAACGCACTGAACTCTGCGCTGAATTGGTCGCGTTGCGTACCCTGGTAATTGAGCATCGGATAGATACTGCAACCAAACAGGAAGGCGTGGCGTTGTTGTTCCACCCGAACCACTGCACCCGCGACTGGATTACCCTTTGCATCCACGACCGTAATTTGCACCGGCGCTTTGCGAATGGCCTCGATGCGCGCGTTGGCGGTTTTTAGCAAATCATTTGTCTCGTCAGCGCGGGCGGTAAGGAATTGAAGGCAGGATAGAAATGCCACAATGGCCGCCACTTTGAGAAAATGGACTCGCACAACTTTTGGACGCGCTCTTAACGCTGCCGGTTACTGACCAGGCTTTAGTTTTTTGATTCCACGCTGCCACAAATCAAAGTGGTACAGCGCCACCACTACCAGGGAGTGGCCGATTTTTTCTTCGGCTACCAGTTTGGTCACTTCCGCCAGCGGCAATAGCCGCGTTGCCAGGTCTTCGCCCTGATCGAAATCCACTTCATGCTTCAGCCGGCAATTTTCAATCAGGATGGTGTAGCAGACGTTGTTAAGGATTGCCGGGTTTGCGTGGATGCGACCGAGGATGCGCGCATTTTCGCCTTCATAGCCTGTCTCCTCGCGCAGTTCGCGCACCGCCGTCGCGACCGGGTCCGTCTCGTCCGGGTCCATCATGCCGCCGGGAATTTCCAGCTCCACCGTGTTCGAGCCGAAGCGATACTGCTCCACCATCACCAGCTTTTGGTCGGGCGTGAGGGCGATGATGTTCACCCAATTCACGCTTTCGAGCACAAAAAAATCATGCTCCTTTTCGGTGCGCGGCGAGATGAAAGTATCCGAGCGCAGCTTGAAGATGCGGAAATCGCCCAGTTGTTTGCTGCCAGTTTTTTTCCAGGGTCGGCTCATTTCAGTGATGGAAAGCGTAAAGGGGAAGAGGGAAATGCAAAAGGGAATTTTCTAGGAAGCTTGATTTATCCACAGTCTCAATGCAGTTTTTGAATCGTTATGCCAATGTGTGATAATCCGATAATGGCTTCAAATTTAGATCCCGGCAGATTTGTTGCGGGAGGCCTCGGTTTTTTATCATTCATATTTGGAGTGTGGCAATTACACCGTGAACTATCCCCACGCCATTGGTCTTTAGCGGAAGGGAAAATTATCTCAGTTGACCTTATTGCCGAAACCTTAAGAGGGGGAAAAATTTATATTCCCATCGTTGAATATGAATATCAGTATAACGATATAGCTTACCGGTCCAAACAGAGGCGTAATTGTAATTATATATCCGGCGGGAAGGAAAGCGCAGAGGCAATTCGCTCCAAATATCCGGTCGGCGGCGGCATAACTGTCCTGGTAAACCCACTGAAACCAGAAGATGCAGTTTTGGAATATGGTGTGACGCCCTTAAGTTTGATTTGTATTGGCCTCGGCCTTGTGTTTATAACCCTGTCATTTTTTGCGAGATAGTCAAACTGGGTTAAAATTTTTAAGTTTGTGCAAATCGTATATTGTAAATTTAAAGCCCTCTTTCCTTTGCCGCCCAGCCTTGTTTCATTAGCGCCAGCAGGTGCATCATCGCCTCGTCGTAGGATTTTCCTTTGAGCGCCATCAATTGTTTGGCGCGCTTGTCCAGTTGCGACGCCATCTCGTTTGATTTCTCTGGCGGACAGCCCAGTGCTACCAGCGCCTTCGCCAATTCAGCAATTTCCATCCGTTAATTTTAGCCACAGATGGACACAGATGGAACACAAATGGGCCGGAGGGGGGAGGGGCTTCCGTAGGGTTCAGAGGGGTACAGTAGGGTTCATAAAGAAGCTCCAAGGACCAACATCCAATCACCAGAGAAACACCAAACTTCAATAAGATTTGGAGCGTGTGCTTTTCAGGAATAATATTTTTTCCTGTAAGCTGCTTGACGGGGCTTGACAGCCCTTGACTCAGCTTGACGGGTAAAGCGGGGGGTCAGAGGACTGACCGCCCTATCTCCCCAATGCACATGTTCGCGTAAAAGGCTTAACATCCTTAACATTGTTGATTCTCAGACACTTAAGGCTTAACACAACCCTTAACAAAATCGCCCAAAGACTTAACATCGTTGATAGCGAAGAACTTAAGGCTTAACATTTCGTTAACGGAGCGACGTGGAGTCCACCATTTACGATCATGAAAAAGTTTTTTTTCTCGAAAACCCTTGATTAGGTTTAATCAGGATTAATTAGGTTTAATGAGAGTTAATCCGCTTCTCCATCCTGCACCCCCTCCGGGGTGCGAGGGCATAAGTGCCCTATCCGGGGATGTTATCCCTGGCTAATTTCCCGCAGCCCTTCAGGCTGCCCACAGGCGCCGTGCTTTGCTTTGGCCCTGATATGTCAAAGAGCGGGGGGCAATTTAGCATGGATATGGGGAGTTTATAGTTCGCCACTACCCCAAAATGGTTGAGAGCTGATGAGTTGAGAGTTGAGAGAAAAGCAGCCGGAAAAGCAGATTTTGGCCACAGAGGCGCAGAGACACAGAGCAGGCCAATTAAAAATTAAAAGTTAAAAATGCAAAACGAAGGGTTCGAGAGGTGTCCGCAGATTTCACAGATTTTCACAGATAGAGAATTCTTAAAAAATCAAACGGCGAAGACGTTATTTTTTCGGAAGTGTCTTCACGAATTTGACGGCGGCTTCCAACAATTTCCGGCGCAGCGCGTCATCGCCCACGGATGTCATTCCTGCGCGCACCCAGCCGTGCATCGAGCGCCCGCCCATTTTCATGGGAATGATGTCGGGCTTTTTGAACGCCCAGGCATCGTTGCCTTTGCCCAATCGCACCAGCATGCCTTTGTCGCGCGCACCGCATAGAAGATTTCCAAACAGCAACCAGGCCAGGCCGCCGAACATGGGCTTTTCCGTGAGTCCATGCTCTTCCCGCAGGTCATCCCTGATCATTTCTTCGAGCCCGATATCTCGCGCCATGGAAAAAGCTTAAACCAGCCAACGCGACGATCACAACCGATATTTGCGCCGTTCTTCTGCAGGGAACACTTTTTTATATTCCGGCGTGCTCTAAAAAAGATACTATGCCCCTGCAAACCGATGCACGATTACATCCGCAAAATTCTGAGCGCACGTGTTTATGACGTCGCAATCGAAAGTCCACTCGACCCGTTGCCGCGACTCTCGGCGCGGCTTGGCGCAAGTATCAAATTGAAACGAGAGGATTTGCAGCCGATTTTCTCGTTCAAGTTGCGCGGGGCCTACAACAAGATGGCCGGACTTTCTGCCGAGGCCACCGAGCGCGGCGTGATTTGCGCCTCGGCGGGCAACCACGCGCAGGGCGTGGCGCTGGCCGCGCGCAAGCTCGAAATTAAAGCGACGATCGTCATGCCGCGAACGACGCCTGAGATCAAAGTGCAGGCGGTGCGCAATCTTGGCGGGCGGGTGGTGCTGCACGGCGAGAATTTTGACGAAGCCTATGGCCATGCCCGCAAACTCGAAGCCGAAAAGAACCTGACCTTCATACATCCTTTTGATGATCCCGAGGTCATTGCGGGACAGGGAACCGTCGGCATGGAAATCCTTCACCAGCATCCTGACGCCATTGAGGCCATTTTTGTACCGATTGGCGGCGGCGGACTCGCGGCAGGCGTGGCGGTTTATTGCAAGTTCCTTCGCCCGGAAACGAAAATCATTGGAGTCGAGCCCGCCGATGCCGCTTCGATGGCGGCCGCAATCACGGCGGGAAAGCGGATCATTCTCGAACAGGTAGGGCTGTTTGCTGAAGGCGTGGCGGTGCGGCAGGCTGGTGAGGAAACCTTCAAGCTCTGCCGCAAATACCTCGACGAAGTCGTTACGGTAACAACGGATGAAATCTGTGCGGCGGTCAAAGACATTTTCGAAGACACGCGAGTCATTGCCGAACCTGCGGGGGCTGTCAGCCTGGCTGGATTAAAAGTTTATGCCGCTCGCGGTGGTGAACGCTCGGGCGCGTTAATAGCAATCAACAGCGGCGCCAATATGAATTTTGACCGGCTCCGCCATATCGCCGAGCGGGCCGAAATTGGCGAGCAACGCGAGGCGCTCCTGGCCGTGACGATTCCAGAAAAGCCGGGCAGTTACCGCGCCTTCATCGAGTTGCTTGGCCGGCGTTCCATCACAGAATTCAACTATCGCTACAGTGACCCGAAAGCGGCGCATATTTTCGTGGGCGTCCAGCTTGCCGAAGGCGAAGCGGAGAAGCGCCAGATTATCGCTTGGCTGAGAGAGCACAATTATCAGGTGCTGGATATGAGCGATAATGAACTCGCGAAGCTCCATATCCGCTACATGGTCGGCGGCAAGGCTCCGAAACTGGAAAATGAATTGCTGTTTCGCTTTCAGTTTCCGGAGCGTCCCGGCGCACTCTTAAAATTTCTCCATAGTCTTTCCGCGGACTGGAACATATCGCTCTTTCACTATCGGAATCATGGCGCGGATTACGGCCGCGTGCTGGCAGGCATCCAAATTCCGCCAGCCGATCACGATCGACTTACGATGCGACTCGATGCCTTGGGCTATCCCTATTGGAACGAGAGCGATAATCCGGCCTATTGGGCTTTCCTGGCGATGAGTCCCCAGAAGAACATAACGGAGTGAACCCTCCTTTTGCCACTGAGCCTTCGTGGCAAAAATAAAAAAGCCGGAACTGAAAAGTTCCGGCTTTCGCATTAAAAATTTCTTTTTACCAGCGAAAGTGGGCGAAGGCTTTATTGGCCTGGGCCATCTTATGCACTTCATCGCGTTTGCGGATGGCGTTGCCCTGGCCCTGGTAGGCTTCCATGATTTCCGAGGCCAGCGCTTCACGCATGGCGATGCCTTTGCGGGCGTCCGCGAAATCTACAATCCAGCGGAGCGCCAGCGCGTTCTGGCGGTCAGAAGGAATTTCCAGCGGCACCTGATACGTGGCGCCGCCCACGCGGCGGGCCTTGGTCTCGATGCGGGGCTTGGCGTTGTCCACCGCGCGCTGCAAAATCTCGATGGGGTTGCTCGCCGGGTTCTTTTCCGAAATGGTATCGAACGCACCTCCACCGGCGCGTCGGAATGCCGGCTGGCCATCAGCGCTTCCTGGCCTTTGAATAAAACGTCGTCGTAATACGGGAACCGCGCCGGACCCGGCGGCAACGCCGGCCAGGGCACGTGCGGCTCAACCTGATACCAAAACGCCGCGCTGGAATAACAATCGTCCCGCTCGATGAACCGGGTCCTTTCGCCGTCGGGGAAAGTTTGCGCGCCTTTGTGCTCGATTTCCACATGCAGCGATTTCTTAAACGTCACGGGGTCGGGGATGTGCCAGCGATAAAAACTGCCGCGACTGCCGGCAGCGCTCTCCTCATAAAGCGGCGAGCCATAATACGGGCCATCCCGCTGGCTGGGCTCCTGGCTGAAGCCCCAGCCGCAGCAGAAATAATCTTCAAACCCCGTGCCGCGCAGGCTGGGTTCCTTTTCACCATCGATGAAGAAATGGTCGTTGCCTTCGCCATACCAGCGGTCCGAAATCGCATAAAGGCTCAACACCGTGCCGACGTATTGGCCGGGGCCTGCAATGTCCGCAATCGTATAATTGCGGCCCATGACGCACGGGTATTCCTGCCGGTACATCGCGCAAAAATAGGGGGTGTCCTTCGGCAGCGACGGCAGCTTCTGCCAGTCAATTTGGTAATAAAAGTTGTCGCAACGCTGGCTGCCATCGTTGGAGACAGTGATGCGCGCCGATTTCCGGAACGGCATCGGCCAGTAACAGTTGCGCCCTCTCCCATTGGAAGTGACGCGCACCGGTAACGACTGGAACGGCGCATCCACGCCGAGCCCGACGCCGAAAAAGTCGCCCAGCGGACATTCCACGCTCGCGTTCGTTTCGCCGTCCCAATAAATCCGCAACGTCAGCAGGCGCGAATAGCAGGGCTCCTTGTCGGCAATCGTATTCCAGAAATGAACGATACGTCCCGGCCCTTTGACGTCTGCCAGCACCAGCGTCCCGCCCGGCGGAATGGGGCGTGAATCGGCATTGCCGTTTCGCCAATTCGGGTCGGCGGACGATACGCGCATCGCCTGGAAATCCTTGAGCGAGTCGAGGCCATTGAGCGGATTGCCGGTGTCAGATTGCGCCAATGCCATTGTTGCCGGAGCAAGCAATAACGCAACGAGTGCGATGTGAACTGATTTCATGGTTGCAGATAGGGTGTCGAAAAGCCTGCCGGAATCAATCATTCCTTTAGCAGGCAATGATACGTTTTGAATTTACTCATCTTCAGTCTTGAACCAGATCTCTGCAATTCTCCGGGATGTAGGCGATGATTTCATAGCCGTTGGTGAGGCGCACCTTGGCCACTTTGCGCATGGCCGAGTTGGGCTTCTTGGGCGTGCGGGTCATTACCTGCAGGCACACGCCACGACGAAAGGGGGCATTTTCAAGGGCCGGCGACTTGCTTTTATACTTCACCTTGCGGCGGCCTTT
>Ga0206825_1030_pt1 | contig 33216 bp, 29 predicted proteins | sample Alteio_BWOrgCont_79_FD_152875 | JGI IMG/M metagenome (GOLD analysis project Ga0206825, IMG submission 152875) | Enriched cells from forest soil in Barre Woods Harvard Forest LTER site, Petersham, Massachusetts, United States -... | ecosystem: Environmental > Terrestrial > Soil > Temperate forest >...
CTTTCCGGCCCGTGGAATGATTTCCTGGAGAACAGTGCGCTTCATGCCGCTGCAATAGCGTTTGAGGAAAAGGATTACGCCGGTGCTTATGAATACTATCTCCGGTTAAGGGCTAACACATCAACCGGGCAGACTACGCAGCTTGCTTACGATGGCTTAGTGAAAAGCGGCTATAATTCAGGTAAATTCAATGAGACTATCTTATATGCCGATTCCCTGCTTTCATTAAATGGCGCGCCTGATGAAACCATGAATGACGCATTGTATTTCAAAGCGCGTTCCCTGCAACATTTCGACAGCGCTGATGCGGCTATTGCTATTTATAAACAACTCAGTGGAAATAAAAACGGGGATATAGCCGCCGAATCAAGGTATCGTATTGCCGAATTGCTTTTTAAACAGGGTAACCTGAAAGAAGCAGAGGCTGCGGCAAACGACGCAAAACAACTCTCCGCAGGGTACGATTATTGGGTAGCCAAATCATATGTGCTGCTGGCAGACATATTGGTGAGCGAAAAAGATTACTTCAATGCAAAGGCGCTGTTGGAAAGTATTGTAAAGCATACGAAGATCGCCGAGATAAAACAGGAAGCGCAAAAGAAACTTGATGATCTGAAAGTATTGGAAAAGAAACATACCAAATTATCCGAGGAATAAAATGCAACCAATGAGAATGAAACCTTTGTTCATATTGATATTGCTTTCTTCCGCCACAGGCGCAAGGGCGCAACATGCTGCGCCCGCAACGGATACTGTTTTGAAGGGGTCAACCATTGAAGTGGTACAGTCGTACAAGCCGCAGGTAAGGCAGGCGCCCAAGCCGGAATGGGTACCGCATTTACCCCCGGTGGATACCATACACCCTGTTTTCAGCTATGATGTACCACAGCAAACATTGTATTACACTTACTCTTCCTTGCCGCTTCGCCCGCTTGCGCTGGGTAATGAGATACCACCACTGCCATTCGCAAATTATGTAAAAGTTGGCGGTGGCAATTTATCAACCCTGTTCCTTGACGCTGGCATAGGCAGTATAAAAGGGAAGGACTATGAAACGGCGATCCAGATCCATCACATTTCGCAGAAAGGAGCTATTGTAAACCAGCAATCGGCTTTAAGCGGCATTGAAGCCGATGGTATGCTGCATAAAGAAAGCAATGACTGGCACGCCTCTATATCCGGGGAAAGGAACCAGTATTATTATTATGGTTACAACCACGACCTGCATAATTATAACAGCGATTCTGTGAAGCAGACCTATGTTTCCGTTCGTGCCTGCGTGGATATGAAAAACAAAGGAGACAGTACGGGCGCATTAGGTTATCATCCTGCGCTGAATGTTTCTTTATACACAGCGAAAGTAAATACCACCGAAACATCGGTGGGGTTCAATGTGCCGGTGACTTACAAAATAGATAACGCGCTGCAATTGCAGGCTGCCCTTACCGGGGATATTACCCATCTTGCCACCAATGACACGGCTACAAACAACAACTACTTAGAGGTATTGCCGGGGATTGGTATTCACAGCGGGCAGTTTGCAGGCCATGCCTTATTAGGGCTTGCCGCAGGCATGGGTGGCAACCAGTATTTTTTGCCGGATATTCTTGCCGCATATACCATGCCCGCACAGAAATTTACCATAAGCGGCGGCTGGCAGTCAACCCTGCGCCAGAATACTTATGAACAATTGAGTACCGAAAATCCTTACCTGTTTAATAACTACTTAGTAATGCAAACTAAAAAAAGTGAGCTTTTTGCAAACTTTTATGGTGGCGCCGGCGATAATTTAACGTATTCAGGCCGCCTTAGCTGGTGGGGGTATAATGATCTGCCTTCTTTCCTCAGTAACGTTGGCGACCAAAAACAATTTTATGTTGTCTATGACAATGTAAATGCCATCTCCGTTCAACTGGCTGCCCGCTACAAAGTGGCTAATATATGGACTGTTGGCGGCACAGCGGATTTTTATCACTTTTATAATGGTTCGCAGCAATATGTATGGAATGAACCCAGTATGAAAATTAAAGGTGATTTTACGGCTAATCCTTTCCCTAAGTTCACAGTTACAGCGTATCTTGCGATGCTTGGCGGCATGTATGCTAAGGATATTAACAACAACGTAGTATCGCTGAAACCTATTGCCGATATTGGCGGCAACGCGGAATACCAGGTTATTTCGCGCTTGTCGGTATTTGTGCAGTTAAGTAATTTGCTGAATGATAAATACCAGCGCTGGTACGGATACCAGGCATATGGGTTTAACATTTATGGGGGGGTAAGATTGAAATTTTAAACAAAATAACTAATTTAAGGCGTCATTATTACAAATGGATATAGCTAAGTACATCGGATTATTTTTATTAAAAAATCATTTTTGTTACGTCCACGGATTAGGTAACATGGAGTTGATAAAACGCCCCGCCATACACGATGGCAAGGCGCTGCAGGCCCCGTCATATGAAGTCATCGTTACACAGGGAGGCTCTATTGATGATAACCTTGCCAATTTCATTGCTACCAATGAGCAGATAAGTATTTCGAAAGCGGCGAATACCCTGCGCGACTACAGCATACAAACAAAAAAAGACCTTGCCGCAGGAAAAGAAGTGCCTATTGCAGATATTGGCAAACTTATTGAAACGAATGGGAAAATAAAGTTTGTTACCGATGAAAAATTCCAGTTTACCCCGGCAGGCATACCTACCATAAAAAACAGTAAGCAATTGGAAGAACAAAATGCAAAACCGGTACACAAGCCATCTTACCCGGTTCCGCACAAAGCTGATTCCATCAACTGGAGCATGGTTATTTTAGTGATCATTTTGCTGATAATTATCGGTGGCGGCGGTTATGGTATATGGTATTATACCAACCAGAATAAAAGCATTAACCAACCTGTTGCCCCGTCTGCTAAGGACACTATAATACAGGCTCCCGTGGCGCTTATACCGCCTGATTCCACCCAATTGCCGAAAGATACTACTGCGCTCGCTGCACCACCTTTGCCGGCAGATACCTTACAGGTGAATACTTACAGGATGATAATAGGGGATTACCCCACAAGGGAAAGAGCGGAGAAGCGCGTAAGAAACCTGAAGATCAATGGTAATAATGTGGACATGATACAAAAGGACTCTTTAAACTTCCTGGTTGTAACAACGGTCAATTGCCGGGTTGCGGATACCACCCATGTTATTGATTCTCTTGAGCGTTTGTTTGGGTATAAGAGTGTGATGACTTTTAAATGATCGTTATGGCCGGCCACTTTCAACTTCCACTATACCATGCAGGGATTAGTATATAAGTCAACCGGTAGCTGGTATTCTGTCCGGGACAAGGATGGCATTTTCTGGAATGCGCGCATAAAAGGAAAACTGAAAATAGACGAGGATATATCTTCCACAAACCCGGTAGCCGTAGGCGATACGGTACTGTTTGATATAGAGGACGAGCGTGTAAATACCGGCATTATAACAGCAGTCCCGGACCGGCATAATTACATGGTGCGCGTATCGCCGCATAATAAAAACCAGAAGCACATTATAGCTGCAAATCTGGACCTTGCGTTATTAGTAACATCTATCGCCGACCCACGCACATCAACAGGGTTTATGGACCGTTTTTTGCTTACTGCTGAAGCCTACCATATCCCGGCAATACTGGTAGTAAATAAAATGGACCTGCTGAAAACAAAGCATGAACCTATTCTCTCACACTGGCGCGAAATATATGGAATGGCAGGGTATGAAGTTTACCCGGTGTCGGCAACGGACGGCAATACACTCACTGCACTCCGTGATAGAATAGAGAACAAGACTACACTATTCAGCGGTCATTCGGGTGTTGGTAAAAGCACGCTGATAAACCGGTTCATACCCGGCTTGGAAATAAAAACGGAAGTAGTATCCGGGTGGAGCGGGAAGGGGCGGCACACAACTACCTTCGCAGAAATGTTTGATCTCCCCGGCGGTGGAAAGATCATAGACACGCCAGGGGTAAAGGAGTTTGGCCTGATTGATTTTAAAAAGGAGGAGTTGTCGCAATATTTCCCGGAGATGCGTACTGTGCTTAAACATTGTAAGTTCAATAATTGCCTGCATATAAACGAGCCGGGTTGCGCGGTAAAGCAAGGAGTGATAGACAAAACAATTTCAGAAGGCCGTTATGTTAGTTATGTGGCAATACTGGAAAGTATTGAAGAGAAATGGTGAGGCTATGAACTTTGGTTGCCTATAAAACAATTATCCTTTTTTATAGTTTTGTATTGGTATAAATTTTGTATTTTTGAAAAGGATTAAAAATAGAAAAGATGCCAAAATCCGTAAGTATAGCTAAAAGAAATGTATCGGTACCCGCTGCCGTCAGTGCAAAAAGTACAGTTAAGCGCAATACTTCTATGGTTACCAATAGTGCAAAAAGAATACCAATAGGTGGAACAATACCTGTTACACTTGGCACAAAGACTACTTCGATAAAAAAGAAAACATTGTATTCGGGCAGCTCGTCTATGGAATGGTACCTGCTCACCGAAATGTCTATGCATTTATTAAATGCTGCAATCATCAAAATGGATAAAGAACAAATTGCTGAAAGCAATAAAATTAGCCCGGACCAGGATAAGATCAGAGAATTGGAATCAAAAATCCACAAAATAGTTATGATAACACGGGATACTAAAAACTTTGAGTCCAAAGCCCGTATGGAGGAACTTATTCAAGAGTATGGCAAATGACTGAAATTAATGTTTTACACTCAAAATATCAACTAACCGAGAGGGAAGTCTTGCAAATTGGTGAACGGATTATTGAGCGCTATACTTTTGGAATTGTTTCGGTAGTAAAACCAAAGGTTATCATTTTAGGAGGACAACCGGGAGCCGGTAAATCAGAGCTAATTAAGATTGCACGAACTGTTTGGGGTAATAATTCGGTAATTTGTAATGCTGATGAATACCGTGATTATCATCCAAAATCTGAAGAAATCAAGCGGCTGTATGAAAAATTTTATCCTGAAATTACCGCTGCATATTCACAGCCCTGGAATAACCGGTTAAGAAAACACTGTGAAGATAACCGCTTTAACTTCATCCTCGAAACAACATTCTCTTCTGGCGCCTTAATGAATAAAACTATCCGGGAACTTAGAGATAAAGGTTGCGAAGTTTCCATTATGATCCTGGCTGTAAATAAGAAACGTAGTTATCTGGGTACGCAAATCCGGTACGAAAAAATGCAGATAATTGAAGGGTTCGGACGTAAGGTTGACAAGGTTGCCCATGATGATAAATACGAAAAGATACGCGAGACATTAGCGTTAGTGCAACAAGCAAAAAGCTATAATCATCTTTACATTTATGGCCGTGCAGGCAGGGGAAACACGAAGGGAAAACATAATGGGCTTGTACTCGTTAGCCATAACAGCAAAGACCCTCTGCATGATTATCTCACAGAACGCGATAAAGAATTGTCGGTTAACGATATGCGGGAATTTATGGGGGATATACTACAACTTATAAGAATGATGATTGACCGCACCGCACCGCACGATGAACTTAAAATTGTGCTGGACACCTTTGAAACGATCTGAACTGTAATAACAAACAACGATATCTGATGATCATATACAACGTAACATTAAAAGCAGAGCAGGATATTGCTGACGCATGGGTGCAATGGATGAAAACAGAGCATATGCCAGACCTTATGGATACAGGGCTGTTTGCTGATTGCCGGCTGTGCAGGTTGCTGGAGCAGGATGAAACGGATGGCGTCACTTTTGTTGCGCAGTATTTTTGCGATAGTATGGAGCAGTATAACCATTACATTGACAAATATGCCGAAGCCATGCGTGGCAAATTTTTTAAGCTATTTGGCAGCAAAGTGGTCGCTTTTCGTACCCTGATGGAAATAATCTGATAAACGCAGCAGTGTTGCCTTTCCGGTATTATTATTATACAGCAAATTTCCTGCCAAACTGTTGTAACCCACGCCTGTAGCGTGTTTTGGAGTATTGAGGTAATTGCCCCCGTAAACTGAAATGTTAATAACTTGTGCAAAGCTGCTTCAGGCAAGGGTTTGGGCGCAAAAAATAATTTTTCAGGATATTTGGAAGTGTTACAAACGTGAGTATATTTGTCCTATCCTCAAAACTATTATTTCAAAAACAAAAACGCACAATTATGAACAAAGCAGAATTAATTGACAAAATTGCAAAGGACGCAGGCATTACTAAAGTGCAGGCAAATGATGCACTGGATGCTTTTACCGCTTCAGTAGTTACCACTCTGAAAAAAGGAGACCGCGTAACTTTGGTTGGCTTTGGTACTTTCTCTGTATCTGAACGGGCAGCGCGTAATGGCCGCAATCCACAGACAGGGGCGGTTATTAAGATCAAAGCGCGTAAAGTGCCTAAGTTTAAAGCCGGTAAAGAGTTTGCTACAAAGATCGGTTCTGGTAAGAAATGATCCGGCTGAAAAAGAAACAGGAAGCAAGGGGCGGAAAGTTCCTTGCTTTTTTTTATTTTTGCATCTTAAAAAAAACTGTAATCATGGGAAGAGGAGATAAACGTACCAAGCGCGGGAAAATAACAATAGGAAGTTTTGGTAAAACGCGCCCCGCACGCGCTGCGAAAAAAGCAATAGTAAAAGAAGAAGAGAAGAAGGCGTAATTTTCGCTTAGTCTGCTGAAGGCCGTACCGTACTACCGGACGGTCTTTTTTCTGTTTTCAGATTTTTATCACTTATTGTTTATTGTGTAATGGCTGTATTTCATTCTAAGGATATTTCCGGTAATAGTTTTCTCGTAACAGGTGGGGCAGGTTTTATTGGTTCCCACATTGTTGCGTACTTGCTTACCAACGGTGCTGCAAAGGTGCGTGTGCTTGATGATCTTTCTACCGGGTCAAAGAATAACGTGGAGCTTTTCAGGCAATATAGCCGCTACGAATTTCTGGAAGGGGATATACTCGATAAGGGTATTTGTATCAGTGCTTGTGAAGGTATAGACTATGTAACCCACCAGGCTGCACTGGGGTCTGTGCCACGCTCTGTAAAAGACCCTGTCACCACTAATGAAGTGAATGTTGGCGGCTTTGTGAATATGATCTCCGCCGCTAACTATGCAAGGGTGAAAACCTTTGTTTACGCTTCTTCTTCATCGGTATATGGAGACGAGCCAAACCTGCCAAAACAGGAAGACAGGACAGGCAATCTTTTATCTCCGTATGCGGTGACTAAAAAAACAAACGAACTATACGCGGCGGTATTCGGCAACCTTTACGGAATGAAAGTTGCAGGGTTGAGATACTTTAATGTTTTCGGCCCGCGGCAAGACCCCGAAGGCCCTTATGCAGCGGTGATACCTTTGTTTATTAATGGTATTTTAAAACAAGCGCCTGTTTATATAAATGGAGACGGGGAGCAAACACGCGATTTTACCTTTGTTGAAAACGCAGTGCAAGCCAACATCAGGGCAATGCTGTCTGATAACGATGCTGCATTCGGGCAGGTGTATAATGTGGCTGTGGGCGCTAACTTCACGGTCAATTTCCTGTACAATGCCATAAAAAATTTATTGGCAGCAGATCATCAGCCCATATACCGGGAAGCCCGCGCGGGAGATATACGCGATTCGCTCGCCGATATTTCAAAAGCGCGGAGATTGCTGCAATACGAACCCACACAACAGTTTTCAGAAGGTTTGAAACTAACTGTGAACTATTTTAAAAGCGTGAGGAAATAATCAGTAACTAAAGTTTATTAAACCGGTCGTCATCAATTTCCCTCGGCCTGTTAAAAGTGGAAGGCCTCGGGAAAGAAGGCTTGGGGAAAGAAGGTTTGGATTTGAAAGGCTTGCTCCCCCCGCTGCTCCCGCCCTTGGTATTATTTTGCTTTGCTTCTTTAACAGAAATAATATTTCCTTCAAAAAATATACTATCAAGGTTGTCAATAGCATCAAAGGCATGGAATTTATCGGCCATTTCTACAAAGCCAAAGCCGCGCGACATACCAGTGGCATTATCGAAAATAATTTTGGCAGAGACGATCTCGCCAAATTCAGTAAACAACTTGCGCAGGTTGGCAACGGTTGTATCCGGGTTAAGATTACCCACAAAAAGATTCATAGCTCTTTTATTTTAGAATTGCGTTTGCCTGATTGATAGGGCAGGAAGAAACGCGCGACAAGATACATATTTCTTTGATTTAGCGGGTTTTCTTTTTTCGGGGTAAAAGGCAGAATTTATTGCCCCGGTATATTTTCATACTATTATTTCCGGGAAAAGTGATTTTAAGAAACAAAATCATTGTAATTTTGTGGCCTGTAGAATTTATTGGCTTCCTTCCGGGAGCCTGCCTGTAATAAACCAAATGAAAACATTATTCTTAAAAACACATACGTATGAAAAAAATATATTTATTGATTGCCCTGGTCTGTTTAAGTTTCTCCAATTTTGCCACTACCTGGTATGCTAATTCAGGATATGCGACTGTTTTAACCAATTGGTGGTCTAATCCTACCTACACCGGAACTCACCCTATTAATTTCAGCGCCACAGGGGATGTATGGGTTATTAATGGCATTATGGATGCCAGCTCAGCATGGACCATTGCCGGTTCGCTTGTGCTTAATTCAGGTAACCTTGGTGCTTACGATAGTGTCAGCATAGGAACTATGGGCATTGGCGGTGACCTTATTATGAATGGGTCATCGGAATTTTATAGTCTAAATTATAATGTAATTGTTACACTATATGGGAATTTGAATGTAACCGGGGCTTCCTACTGGCTTAATTCAGATGGAGTGACTAATATTCATTTTGCCAATACTGCTTCAAGTCTTGGTAGCCCTCAATTCATTACCTGGGCGGCAACAACATATCCCGGTTATCACACTGATATTACTATCGATCCTAACGTTACCGTACAGTTGCTCACGAACGTATTCTTACCCGCATTTAGCGACCAGCCCGAAACATTAAGCGGTACACTTGTTTGTAATAATTTCTCTTTAAATATCAATGTCGATAACTATTTTATAATGAATAACGGCGCCACACTCTATACACAAAACCCCGGAGGTGTTGATAGCGCTATTACCGGTGGTATCGCGCATACATTTCAAAACGGGACAAACTTTGTTTTTAATGGGGTAGCTCCCCAGGTTACCGGCGCCAGTATGCCAACGTCAATAACGCCCGGTGGCAGCCTGGTCTTTAATAATCCCGCAGGCGTAACATTGTCTAACAGCACAACTGTTAATGATGGAGTTCCACTGAGTTTATCTGCCGGGAATCTGACTTTGGGTAGCAGTAATCTGATTCTGGCGCCTTCGGTTGTTTTGGCAGGTATCTTTTCCGGTGCGTGTATGGTTGTTACCAATGGTTCCGGGCAGTTAATACAGGAGATGAATACAACCGGGTCTTATACATATCCTGTTGGCGATAATGCAGGTAATTATACGCCCATCAGCCTTAATATTATTGGGGGTGGTTTTACGCCGGGGGCATACGTTGGGGTAAATGTGGCTAATACCATGCAGCCCAATAACGCTAATACTACAGATTACCTTAACCGTTACTGGAATATAGTAACTTCGGGTATCAGCAGCCCTTTATATGCTGTAACCAATGCAACTTATGTACCTTCTGATGTTACCGGATCTGAAGCGGATATCTCATCTGGCCTGTACCCGGGGGCTTTACCCTGGATCAAATATGGCCCGGCAAATATCGTTACCCATTCGCTTAGCTCCGGCCTTATAACAGCTACCAGCGGCAGTTTCTCCGGTATTTCTACCCCTGGGCCTACAGTTGTTAGTTCGCCTGCCACTATCATTTGTTCCGGTAGTTCCACTATTCTCAGCGCTGTTTCTTCAACCGGCGATGCGCCTTTATCATATGCCTGGTCGCCATCTGCAGGGCTGTCAGATACTACAGGCGCTATAGTATCCGCTTCGCCTTCCGCCACCACCACTTATACAGTTACTATTACCGATGGTAACGGGTTTACCTCCACCGATACAACAACGGTTTCCGTAAACCCTGCTCCCAATATTTATAATGTTACCGGTGGCAGCGGCAGCTATTGCGCCGGCGGTTTTGGCTTCGATATTGGTTTAGATGGTTCAGACGCCGGATTTACGTACCAGTTGTATGATAGCAGTTCTATGGTCGGCAGCGCTATGGCAGGCACAGGCAGCCCTCTTGATTTCGGTTACCAGACCGGGGCGGGCGTCTATACCATTTATGCTACGAATACTACAACATCCTGCATGGGTATAATGGCCGGCAGCGATACCATAGTTATCAATCCGTTGCCTTTTGCAGATACGGTAACCGGTGGTGGCAGCTACTGCCCCGGCGGTGCCGGGGTGGATATTGGCCTAAACAATTCGGATACAGGTATCAGTTACCAGTTGTATAACGGGTTCGTACCTATGGGAAGTATGATGCCCGGTACCGGCTCTGCCATTGATTTTGGCTTACAGACGGGTACTGGTACATATACGGTTGTGGCAATAAATTTGACTACTTTTTGCGCTAATAATATGGCCGGCAGCGCTTCAGTATCAACCATTCCGTTACCAAATGTATATACTATAGGTGGTGGCGGCAGTTATTGCGCAGGCGGTGCAGGTGTTGATGTTTCTTTAGCCATGACTGATACAGGGGTTAATTACCAGTTATACAATAATGGTTCGGCTATGGGCAGCACTGTTGCCGGTACCGGATCAATGTTTGATTTTGGTTTACAGGCTGCCGCAGGGGATTACACGGTAGGCGCTGTAAATGCCACAACCGGTTGTGCAAATAATATGGCTGATACTGCAATGGTCATCATCAATCCACTACCCAATGCCTATGCAGTGAATGGAGGAGGTAGCTATTGTCCTGGTGGTGTTGGCGTTCATGTTGGCCTCGGTGGGTCTGATACCGGTATCAGTTACCAGCTTTATATTGGTACTACGCCCGTTGGTAGTTCGGTTGCGGGAATTGGCGCGGCTATTGACTTTGGGTTGCAAACCACTGCCGGAACTTACACAGTAATGGCTACAAATACTACAACCGGATGCAGCAGCAATATGAGCGATAGCGCAATTGTAGCTATTAATCCCCCGGCTACGTTATACACAGTTACCGGCGGCGGTAATTATTGTGCCGGCGGCATAGGTTTCCATATTGGCCTTAGCGGGTCTGATTTGGGTATCAGCTACCAGTTATTTGCTGCCGGTTCAGCTTCCGGCAGCGCAATGACCGGTACAGGTGCAGCTATTGATTTTGGCCTGCAAACCATTGGCGGCAGCTACACAGTTCTTGCCACAAACACGGTTACAACCTGTAATACCAATATGGCTGGCAGCCCGGTTATTGTTGTAAATGCGCTTCCGGTTATTTATAATGTATCTGGCGGCGGGGGTTATTGCGCCGGTGGTACAGGAGTTCACATCGGGCTTACCGGGTCAGAGTCGGGTATCAAGTACCAGTTATTTTATGGCGCTACATCGGTAGCGCCACAGCTTGCAGGTACAGGTTCTGCACTTGACTTTGGCCTGGATACCGGTAGCGGGTCTTATACGGTCATAGCTATTGATACCACAACTACCTGTACCAGCAGGATGGCCGGTGGCGCTTTGGTAAACATTATCCCCTTAGTGGTGCCTTCTGTAAGCATCACTATAAATACAAGCGACACAATTTGTGCGGGTACTGTAACTACATTTAACTCAAACCCTGTAAATACGGGCGCTACCCCAACTTACCGCTGGACGGTTAATGGCATTAGCCCCGGTATAGACACATCGGTTTATTCATACAGCCCCGCAAATGGCGATACCGTGCGTGTATGGCTTATCAGCAGCGCCCAATGTGCTACGCCTGATACCGTAATGACTTCGCTTACCATGAGGGTACTGCCCAATGATACGCCTTCTTTAAGATTGTCATTAAATCCGGGAGATACTGTTTGTCTCGGTACCGCTGTTACCTTTACTCCTGTTCCTTTCGCCGGCGGCAGCGCCCCTGCCTATACCTGGATAAAGAATGGCACACCGGTAAGTTCGGCCTCATCTTATTCCTACGTGCCTGCTCATGGCGACCTGGTATTTGTTGAAATGACCAGCAATTATCAATGCCGCCTTGCCAATACAGCATTTGCCAATGTTGCTTTGACGGTTGATTCGCCCATAGTGCCATCGGTTAGCATCCAGGCATTCCCCGGCACCACGGTAGCTCCCGGCAGAACGGATACCTTAGTTGCCATAGTTACCAATGGCGGCACTGCTCCTACCTACCAATGGTATTTAGATAACGGGTTGTTACCTTTGGCAACTTCAAATGTTTTTATAGCCACTCATTATGCCAATAATGATTCGGTTACCTGTGTTGTTACCCGCAATGATGTTTGCGCTATGCAAACAGTTAATTCTATAGTCTTTACAGTAACTAACGTAGGCGTTGCCTCACTTGATCTTTCCGGCGCGGATGTGAAAATATTACCAAACCCTAACAAAGGTGCGTTTACTATCAAAGGTTCGCTGGGCGTCACAAATGACGAAGAAGTGGCCATAGCTGTTACAGACATGCTGGGACAAGTTGTTTACACCCAAAAGGTAAATGCCGAAAATGGTGTAATAAACCAAAGCGTTCAGTTGAGTAGTTCAGTTGCCAATGGCATGTATATAGTGACCTTGCACACCACAACTGAAAATAAAGTATTCCACATAGTGGTGGAACAATAAGATAGACAGGATTAAAAATTAATAAAAATGGCTCCGTTTTTGGAGCCATTTTTTTACACCTTTAATGGGTTGCTGGATTTTATACTTTTTTCCAAAAAAATTGGAAAAACATCCCTACCTTAGCCTTGTGAAACACAAGGAAGACTATTTCAGGAACTCTATGATGGCGAAAAACGGGTCGTTTGTCATGTATATTGACATGAACAGCTACTTTGCCAGTTGTGAGCAGCAGCGCCACCCGGAACTGCGGGGCAAGCCCCTGGGCGTGCTTACCTACGATAGCCCGAATGCCGCAGTAATAGCGGCGTCGAAAGAAGCCAAGAAATTTGGCGTGAAGAGCGGCATGAGGCTGGGTGATTGCAGGCTGCTATGCCCGCAAATGCTCACCACCACCACACACCCCGCATGGTACCGTATCATTCATGTGGATGTAATGAACATATTGCGCAGCTACTGCGATGATGTGATACCCAAGAGTATAGACGAGGCGGTGGTCAACTTTCATTCCTACCGGTTGGTGTATAACGACCTGACGGCAGTGGCAAAACAGATAAAGGCGGATATTGCCCGCAAGTACGACTACCTTACCTGCTCCATAGGTATAGCGCCCAACTCCTTCCTTGCCAAGCTGGGTACAGAACTACAAAAACCGAACGGGCTGGTGGTGATAACGCCGGAGAATATAGATGCGCACCTCGCAACCCTGCAACTCACCGACCTGCCGGGCATAGCCAGCCGCAACGAACACCGGCTGAAAATGATAGGCATACGCAACCCGGTGGAGATGCGCCATGCGTCCATATCGTTGCTGCGTAAAGCCTTTGGAGGGGTGACCGGCGACTACTGGCACAGGCGGCTCAATTTTGGTGAAGTGGATATGTATAGCAAGGTGGAGAACCGCACCATGAGCGCCACACGAACCATGAGCAGCCAGCAGAGCCGCGACAGGCAGCAGTTGGAATCCATGCTCATTTCCCTGTGTACCCGGCTGGAGCAGCGTATGGTGAAGAGTAATATTTTCTGCAAAGAGGCTTACTTTTCGGTAAGGTATAAAGACAATACAAAGTGGGAAACAGCTATAAAGCTGGCAGACCCGGTGCAGGACGCTATGGAATTGCGCAGCTATATACAGCAGCGCATAGCAGACTTTGAGCGCAGCCACAAACCGGCTATTGTCTTTAATGATAAAACATTCAACATTGCCGTGGCCATACAGTCTTTTATAAAAGGCAGCGTGATGCAGTACAGTCTGTTCGACAACCGCATAAAAAAAGATATGCTGCGCAAGGTGATGTACCAGATAAAGGACCGCTTTGAACAGAAGAATATTGTAAGGAAGGGTAGTGAACTGTTCGTGCCTGATGTGATGAAAGACGCCATAGGCTTTGGCTCGGTAAGAGATATGCTGGTAAAAGACGGCGAGGTGAAGAACAAATACTTATTGGAGGAAGATTATTAATTGCTCAATTACTGAATGGCTCAATGGCTCAATGTAATGTGAAAATTAGAGCATGTGAAAATGTGAAAATTGAATTTTTAAAATTGAATTTAACGTAGGGACAATTCGCAGACTTACGACTTATGACTTACAACTTACGACTATTTTATGATAAATCAGGCAGCAAACGACCGTTTTGAAAAGGGCAGGGGAGCGCAATATAATCCTAAGAACAGGTTTCTGAAAGGGGAGTATGTGCAGGAGCATGTGGAGGGTATTGATGATTGGGAACAGGAAAAGCGGGAGACGCAATACATAATAGACGATAGCAAAACGCTGGTAAATACGGTTACCAGCCCCGATGTGGGTATGATGTACTCTGCCAACCCATACCAGGGTTGCGAGCATGGGTGTATCTATTGCTACGCCCGCAACAGCCACGAATACTGGGGTTATAGCGCCGGTGTGGACTTTGAGAGCCGTATAGTGGTGAAAAAGAACGCGCCTGCCTTGCTGCGCAAATTCTTTGATAATAAGAACTGGGTGCCTGCTACTATTTCTTTGAGCGGCAATACCGACTGCTACCAGCCCATAGAGCGCAAAATGCGGATAACAAGGGCGCTGCTGGAAATATGCTTAGAATACCGCAACCCCGTAGGCATACTTTCTAAAAACGCCCTGGTGCTGCGGGATATGGATATAATACAGGAACTGGCGAAGCGGAACCTGGTGCGCGTGTTCTCCTCTATCACCTCGCTTGATGAAGACCTGCGCAGGCTTATGGAGCCGAGAACGGCCTCGTACCGGAGCCGGCTGAAGGTGGTGGAAACGCTTTCTAAAGCCGGGGTACCCACAGGCATAATGAATGCCCCGCTGATACCCGGCCTCAATGATATGCACATGCACGATGTGCTGAAAGCGGCCAGCGAAGCGGGAGCTAAATGGGCTGGCTATACCGTAGTGCGGCTGAATGGCGCAATTGGCGGCATCTTCAAAGACTGGCTATACAAAAGTTTCCCCGACAGGGCAGATAAAGTATGGCATCAGATATGCGAATGCCATGAAGGGCATGTAAACGACAGCCGCTGGGGCAACCGCATAGTGGGCGATGGAAAATTTGCAGAACTGATAAAAACACAGTTCCAGATATACTGCAAAAAATTTCACCTGAACGAAACGCACATGGAAATGAATACCAAAGATTTCAGGAGGGTGAAGAACGGGCAGGGGACGTTGTTTTAGATGTTGGAAAAAGAGGCTGGACGAAGAAAAAATATTATTTTTGCTTTTAAATAATCACAATGAATATCGCCAATCCAATATATGATGAGGTTTTTAAGCAGTTGATGAGCAATATGCACATTGCCCGTTTTTTTATTGGCACTATCCTTGAAGAAGAGGTGACAGATGTAACGATGAAGCAGCAGGAAATCTCTTATGACCGGGAAAAAGCTATTGCGGCGCCATCTGTGAGTGTGGCTATTTTCAGGCTTGATTTTGTGGCTACAATTAAAACTGCTTCCGGTGAATATAAGAAGGTGCTTATAGAAATACAGAAGACAAGAAAATTCATTGATTTATTGCGTTTCCGCAATTACCTGGGCGAGCATTACAAACGGCAGGATGAAGTATATACAGAAACCGGAAAAATCATTGACACCTTGCCTATCGTAACTATTTATTTGCTTGGTTTCGAGTTGCGGCAAATAACGTCTCCAGCTATAAAGGTAAGCCGTGAATATGTTGACCTGGTAACTCACCATGTGATTCATGCCAAAGACGATTTTGTGGAGAAACTAACACATGACTGCTATGTGGTACAGATACCGAGGATAGAAGGGAAACTGCAAAGCAAATTGGAAAAACTGCTGACTATTTTTGAGCAAAAATATTTTATAGATGAAACCGGGGATATAAAAGAATATAACTACCCGATTGATGACGATGATATTAAATTAATAGCAGACGCATTGCACTTTGCCTGTACAGACCCTGAAAGCCGTAAGCTGATGGAAGCAGAACGGGAATCTTTCCGGGTATTTAATGTTGCATTGGAACAGCAAACTAATGAGCTTAATGGAAAAATATTGGAGCAAGAGAAGGCACTGAAAGAAGAGCGGAAAGCAAAAGAAGATGCACTTAAAGAATTAGCTGAACTGAAACGAAAGTTAAGCGGAAACTTATAATGCAAGGTTTTCCCCGTTTCTTTTACTTAGTCCAATGGGAATATATTTTTGCTGTTTTTTATTCCCAATGCTATGGTATAGGATAGCAGTATTTTCTAATGTACGGATTTGCTTGTGCTGTATCTAATTGTGCGGCTTTTTGAAAATCATTGCAGGCATCTTCTTTTTCATTTAGTTCATACTCATAGTATCCTTTGAATAAATAAGCTGTAGTATGGTTTTTATCAATTTTTATAGCCTTATTCATATCATCAATAGCTGCATTGTAATTTTGCATTTCACCATATAGTACACCTCTGTTCATGTATGCTTCAGCGCTTTCAGGAACAAACTTTATTACCATATTATGATCGCTTAACGATGCAGTATAATTTTTTAATTTTGAATAACATGCGCCTCGCCAACTATATAATAGGTAATAGTCTGGTTTTAATTTTGTTGCATTAGTCATATCAACTACTGCCATAGCATACATTGCATGTGAATATTCCAGGCGGCCCTTCAATAATATAGCAAGATAAAAGTTTTTTTTAACAGCAATTGCTTTTTCAAGGTCTTTTATTGCAGAATAATAATCTCCTTCAAGTTCTTCCATTTGCGCCCGTACATAATATGCCATTGAAAATTCAGGATTGATTTCTATGCTTCTGGTATAATAAGTTATTGATTTTTCAAAATCGCCTTTGTAGCTATAAACTGCTCCTAACTGATAATAAGCATCAGCGTTTCCTGGGTGTTGTTTTATGCTTTGTTCAAATTCTGTTTTCGCATCGTCTAAATTATTTTCTATAAAATATTTAGTCCCCAATGCCATGTGATTGTCGGGGGTAACCGGCTTACACGATGTGAAAAGGGTAGCCACTAACAATAAGTTTCTTACTACGTATGTTTTGAACATCATTACTGATTTTAATAAAAAGATAACCGTGAATAACCAATTGCTATCTGTAAAATTAGAAATACAATTTGAAAATGCTGAAAATTCTTAATTAATTATAGAGTACCAAAAACTGCGTATTTTTAGTCTAAATTTCAAGAATGCGCTTTCATCCACAATTAGCTTTCGAATCATTGCACAAACAAGACGCTTACCAGTCTGAGGCGCTGAAAAAGTTGTTGGCTTATTTGCAGGAGCATTCCCCTTTTTATAAAAGGATGTTCAGCAAGCATCATATTGACATTCACAACATCAGATCTGTAAACGATATAGGTTTTCTGCCAACCACTGCCAAAAGCGACATACAGGAGCATAACTGGGATTTTTTGTGCGTACCTGGCGCTGAGGTGAAGGAATATACTTCGACGTCGGGTACTATGGGGAAGCCGGTTACCATTGCGCTTACGGAGAATGACCTGCTGCGGCTTGCCCATAATGAACACCAGTCTTTTTTGTGTGCGGGCGGTGAGCCGGGAGATATATACCAACTGATGCTTACGCTTGATCGGCAATTTATGGCGGGAATGGCTTATTATATGGGCATCCGCCAATTGGGCGCCGCGCTTATCCGCACCGGGCCTGCCTTGCCTGCCATGCAGTGGGATACTATCGGCAGGTTGCAGCCCAACAGTATTGTGGCCGTGCCTTCCTTCATACTGAAACTTATAGAATGGGCGCACGAACACCGGGTTGACCTGAAAAACACTCCTGTGCAGAAAGCCATTTGTATTGGTGAAAACCTGCGTGGGGCAGACTTTGAACTGAATGCGCTTGGCCAGAAAATAAGTAACGACTGGCCGGTGAAATTATACAGCACCTATGCGTCAACCGAAATGCAGACTGCCTTTACCGAATGCACTGCGGGCTTTGGCGGCCACCAGCAGCCCGACCTGGTAATACTGGAAATACTGAATGAGCACGGCAACCCGCTGAAGGCAGGTGAATATGGCGAAGTAACCATTACTACCCTGGGCGTAGAAGGAATGCCGCTGCTCCGGTACCGGACAGGTGATATTTGCGCTTTTTATGATAGCCCATGCAGTTGCGGACGGTACTCATGCAGGCTTAGCCCGGTGCTGGGCCGTACACAGCAGATGATAAAATATAAAGGCACTACTTTGTACCCGCCTGCTATTTTTGATATGCTCAATAATATCCCGTTTATAAAAGAATATGTGGTGGAAGTGTTTACCAATGAGTTGGCGCTTGACGAAATAAGGCTGCATATAAACACGCCCTTGCCCGTGGATGAATGCGAAGTGAGGCTGCGGCCCGTATTGCAATCATCGTTGCGGGTAATGCCATTGCTCCGGTTTCATCCGCTGGCTATGATACAGGAGATGCAATTTCCAGCCAATAGCAGGAAGCAGGTAAAGTTTCTGGATAACAGGGAGGCGTTGGGAATGTGAAAATGATTAAATGTGCAAATGTGGAAATGCACTCAATTAATGTGAAAATGATTAAATGTGCAAATGTGGAAATTGCAAGAGTTACAAGAGTTAGTAGCCCCGGCCTTCAGGCCGGGGAATAATAAAATAACAGGTTGGCTTTAGCCGAAAATACGCAAGGGGAGAACTACCCTACACGGGTAAGTTTTGGCTAAAGCCAACAGATTTTTATTTAAACCCCCGAACTAAAGTTCGGGGCTATTTATCCCCTTTTAATTCCTGGTTTCCCTGCTTATGTTAAGGCCCGTAATCTTCGTTTAATTAGTTCGTGTTTTTTTTATATTTTCACCGCTCCAAGACCAATATTATGCACGAAATAATTGACTTATTAAAGACTTTACTTGCAGACCCTGACAAACTAATGAATTTTATTACCACGCACGGCGGGCTGTACGTGGTTATGTTTATCATTTTCGCGGAAACAGGGCTGTTTGTCGGATTTTTTCTTCCCGGCGATTCGCTGTTGTTTATCACGGGTATCATTATCGCCAATTCACCGGCTCCTTTTGGCAACGAATTTCTGAACCTGGTTTACTGGATATCGCTCATCAGCGTTTCTGCAATCATCGGCAATGTTTTAGGTTTTTGGTTCGGGAAAGAGTCAGGGCATTTGTGGTTTGAGAAAAGGGATACTTGGCTGTTCAAGCAGAAGCACCTGTTGCAGGCGCATAATTTTTATGAAAAGAACGGCACTATCGCCGTTATCCTGGGGCGGTTCCTGCCTATAGTGCGTACCTTTTCTCCGGTTGTGGCAGGTATCGTTAAAATGGATTTTAAGAAATTCCTTTCATACAGCATCATCGGCGCATTGGCATGGGTTATCAGCATGGTGATGGTAGGTTATTTTTTAGGCCATAATGCTTTCGTGAAACACAATATTGAGAAGATAGTTATCGGTTTAATTGTGGTAACCACTTTCCCGGTATTGTTTAAGATGATATTCGGGAGAAGGCACGACCCGCCTGTACCAGGTAACCAATCATAGCCAGCCGCCCATGAAACAAAACCAGAACATAGGCATTTTCAGTATCCCGGTCTTGGTAGCCGCGCTGGGCTATTTTGTGGATATTTACGACCTTTTATTGTTTGCTTTTATCAGGATCAGCAGCCTGAAAAGTTTTGGTTTGACGCAAGACCAGTCTGCAACAATAGGGCTGCATATCATTTCTTACCAGATGGCCGGCCTGCTTATCGGCGGCATAATATGGGGCGTCATCGGGGATAAGAAGGGGAGAATGAGTGTGCTGTTCGGCTCCATTATCATTTATTCCATTGCCAATATTGCCAATGGATTTGTTCACGATGTTACCCAATATTCCATTTGCCGATTTATAGCTGGCATAGGTCTTGCAGGAGAATTAGGCGCGGGGGTGACTTTGGTGTGCGAACTCATCAGTAAAGAGAAAAGAGGTTATGCCACTTCATTCATTGCAGGCGTGGGGCTTACAGGGGCTATCCTCGCTTATTTTATTTCAAAGGGTTTCGACTGGAGGGTATGTTACTATATTGGCGGCGGCCTGGGGATATTGTTATTATTGCTGCGTGTGAGTGTTTACGAATCGGGTATGTTTACCATGGAAAAGAAAGAAAAAATACGGCATGGCGACTTCCTGATGTTCTTCAACAATTATGACCGGTTCAAGCGTTACAGCCTCGGAATAATGATAGGCCTGCCCACCTGGTATATTATGGGTATCCTCGTGCAGTTATCAGATAAGTTTGGCAAGCAGTTTGGGATAAAGGATGATATTTCGCCGGGCAAGGTAATGGTGTATATGTATATCGCCATATCCATTGCCGATTTTTTATCGGGCATACTTAGCCAGGTGTTGAAAAGCCGTAAGAAAGCGCTTTATATATATTATGCGATAATGATCTTAGGTGTTGTTTTATACTTCACCCAATACAACGGCACATCCACAGGCATGATCGTTATCTGCATGATCATTGGCTTTGGCACAGGTTTCTGGGCATTATTCGTTACTATGGCTGCCGAGCAGTTTGGCACCAATATGCGGGCTACGGCTACCACCACTACGCCAAATATGGTGCGCGGCTCGCTGGTGCTGGTGGCTTTTTTGTTCGAGTATCTGCAGCAGCACGCCAGCTTTATTGTTTCCGGTGCTATTACCGGTATCATCGTTATTACGCTTGGTTGCATTGCATTGTATAAAACAAAAGAAACCTACGGCAAAGACCTCAATTTTATAGAAACGTAAAGGTTTTTGTAAATGCAGTTGGTGCCAATAAAATATATAAACCCGAAGAGTTGGTATTATTATAGCAAGGATAAAAAAATGTTGATAAACCCTGAAAGGGTGACATATGTAAGCGATGGGCAACGCCCATCGAACACGGGATTTATAGGGATGTTATATAACCCTGAAAGGGTGACATATTTCACATTGAAAGTACGAAATGATAACACCCTTTCAGTGTTTATCCTTTATTTGAACAATATTCTATAATAATACCAACCCTTCGGATTTATAGAAAAAACCTACTCTGCCAGGGATAAAATATTTAAGAATGAATCAGAATAAAACAATTGGTTTGTTGAGCATCCCGGTGATAGTGGCTGCGCTTGGTTATTTCGTTGATATTTACGACCTGCTCCTGTTCAGCATCATCAGGATAAAAAGCCTGAAGGGTATAGGGCTTACCGACGCTTTGTGCGATAGCGAGGGTAAATACATCATAAGCGTGCAGATGTGCGGGCTACTGCTTGGAGGCATATTCTGGGGCATAATGGGCGATAAAAAGGGCCGGCTTAGTGTATTGTTCGGTTCAATAATTCTTTATTCCCTTGCCAATATTGCCAATGGGTTTGTGCATACGGTGGACCAATATGCTGTTGCAAGGTTCATAGCAGGCATAGGGCTGGCCGGCGAGCTTGGCGCCGGTATCACATTGGTGAGCGAACTGGTGTCAAAGGAACAAAGAGGAAAGGCAACCTCTATTGTAGCCGGCGTTGGGCTTACCGGGGCTGTGGTGGCGTATTTTGTGGCGCATTCTTTCGACTGGCGTATCTGTTATTTTGTAGGCGGCGGTTTAGGCCTGGTTTTATTGCTGCTGCGTATCAGTGTGTTTGAATCGGGGATGTATAAAAGCCTGCAAAACGTAAATGTGCAAAAAGGGAATTTCTTTATGTTCTTTACCAATGGCAGGCGGTTTAAAAAATACCTCCTTTCCATATTAATAGGCTTGCCTACCTGGTATGTGATCGGCATATTGATAACCTTTTCAACAGAGTTCGGAAAGCGTTTCGGGATACAGGAGGGCGGCAATCCCGCAGTTGTGGATTCCGGCAAAGCCGTGATGCTGGCCTACGTGGCTATCTCCATTGGCGACCTGCTGATAGGGTATCTAAGCCATGAATTAAAGAGCCGCAAGAAGGCGCTGTATATATTTTATGCCATAACTGCGATGGGTATCATCCTGTATTTCTGCCAGGCTAACGGCTCGTTAACGGGCATGTACCTGATATGTATGCTTATGGGCTTTGGCACCGGTTTCTGGGCGCTGTTTGTAACAATGGCCGCAGAACATTTCGGTACAAATCTAAGAGCTACTGCGGCCACTACCGTACCGAATATGGTGCGCGGCTCACTGCCCCTCATCATTATCCTGTTTAAATACTTAGTACCCGGCTGTGGCTACATTACCGCAGGCGCTATTACCGGGGCAATAGTTATGGCAATCAGTATTACCGCCGTTGTTTTCACCGATGAGACCTTTGGCAAAGATTTGAATTTTGTGGAGGAGTAAGCGGTTAGAAAAAGAGATAGAAACCCCGTCAGTACCGCTTTTCCGCTGTCAGACGGGTGCTTCGTTGAGGGTGCAAATAACATAATCAGCAACGTTTCAGCCGTCTGACCGCCGGAAGGGGCGGTACTGACGGCGAAACTACCATTATAGCTTATTAAACTCACGCTAAAATATCACATGAAATCAAAGAAATTGATACGCCTTGAAGTAAAAAATGAGCAACTTGATGCTTTAGAAGATTTACTGACAGCCGAGTTGGATGAAGTTGAAAAAGCCAAAGCAACATATTTGGCTAAACAACTCTGGCAATCATTAGTAGAGGCGTATGATAAAGAGTATAGTAATGACGAGGTGCATATTCTTAAAAATGAAATTGCCTTTCTTGAACGAAAAGTTGCAAATCTAAAGTTTCAAAAGTTTTTAGATAATGAATTATTGAAGTTACGAGGTCAGAATATGACTGCTGTAGCTGCTGATTTGCTTATCAATCCTGATCCCATTGAGATTCATTGTACAGATAGAGGTAAAGGATTGAATTTCGATGTTTTCCTGAATAATATTCTGGTTATAAAAAGCAGCGGAAGATTAAAGAGAATTTACTTGAAAGAAAAAATAAAACCCAAAGAAGGTGGTGAGTATAAAAGCGTGATTGAAACGAATGAAAATAAGGCTGGAATTGAAATGCTATTAAGATTAATTCAGGGTAACAATAATCATTTAATGCGCATTAGCAAATCTCACGCAATTAATATTCTTCATTACACGCTATCAGAATCAAGGGTTTTCAATTTGGTTGGGATCCCACCAACTGATTTCCCAGTCAATCTTATAGAAATAAAAACAGATAGCTATTTCAATGCCAATGAGTATCACGAAAGATTATTTGAGTTCGATTACCTTAATAAAAGCCACCATGATTTCTCAATTAATGATGCGAAGATTGCAGAAATAACTCATTACAAGAATAGCCTCGACATTACAAAGTAGTTTTTAGCATTTAGACTTGCTGGTAATTTTGGACTTCACTAAAAACAGTGTTTTATGAGTAAAAAATCAAGTTCAAAACAAAATCCTGTAACTCAAAGTGCAAATGACAGGAATCCAAACAACGGAGGATTTAAAGCCTCTTTAGACAACCGTTCAAGACAATTGAATGGTAAATCAGTGGAACCCATAAATCTGCCAGTCAAAAAACAATGAGTTTGGTAAATTGCAAAATTAATAGCCTGCTTATTACAGCAGGCTATTTTTTGTAGTGTTCTGAATGCAATGTCATTTCCTTCTAAAACTTAAAATTGTAAGTAATGCTCGGTATAATAGGCAGTATGTACACCTCGTAAACCGTTACTTTTATGCCTGTTTGCGCATTCCCTTCCACATCGGCATAGAGGAAGTAGGGATTGTGGCGGTCATAGACATTGTAAACGGAGAACGTCCAGCTTCCCTGCCATTTGTGGGGTTTGGTATGCTGTGGCGTAAGCGTTGCCGATATATCGAGCCGATGGTAAGCGGGAAGGCGGTAGGAATTTATTTTACCAAATTGCTCTTCTAAGTTATTATCAATAAAGTAGAATGCCGTTGGCAGGGTAATAGCATTGCCGGAACCATAAACAAATACGCTGCCGAATGTCCATTTTTTATTTAGCTCGTAGGTGCCAACAACAGAAAGGTCGTTCCGGCGGTCGTACTTGGCGGGGAATACATTGCCGTTGTTAAGCAGGGCGAATTGCTGGTTGGTCCACGACAGGGTATAGCCGATCCAGCCGGTGAACTTACCCTTTGTTTTATTGATAAAGAACTCCGAACCATAAGAAGTCCCCGTGCCGTAAACATAAGATAGCTGCGGGTCTTGCAGGGAATTGGGTACATAACCGTCTTTATACTGTATCTGGTTTTGCATGTTTTTATAATAAACCTCAACAGAGGTTTCCACTACATTATCTAAGAAGTTGCGGAAGTAACCCGCCGAATATTGCCAGGCTATTTCGGGCTGCACTATTGATGTGCTGGGCACCCATACATCGGTGGGCAGCATAGTGCCATTGTCGGAAACGAGGTGTATGTACTGGTATGTTTTGGAGATGCTGGTTTTTATGGAAGAGTTGTCGTTGAGCGAGAAACGCATATTGAAGCGCGGCTCCCAGCCGCCATAGGCTTTTACCGGCTGCCCGGCTTTGTATTTTGTGCTGTCGGTTGGGTTGCCATTGGCGTCAAGGGTATAACCGGTATAGGGGCCTATTTGCTCGAACCATGAATAGCGGATACCTATGTTCACCTTCCACCATTTGGCGGGGTCAAAATCATCAAGAATGTATGCGCCCGCTTCATGCGCGTATTTTATAAAAGCATTATCGGGGTTGAGTTTCACGGTATCCACCTGGCCCGATACCTGGTTGGGTATAAATGTATGGTGTGTATAAGCCACGCCCGCTTTGAAATGATGATTGAACGCGGTATAATAATCAAAGTCGGTCTTGGCATTATAGTCCTGAATGCCGGAAGCTATCTTAATGGCAAACAGGTTCTGGCTGAAACTGGAAGCGAAATTATAATCGTTATAGACAAGAGTGGTGTTTACAAACAGTTTGCTGCTGAACTGGTGGTTCCAGCGGAGCGTGGCCGTTTTATTACCCCAGGGAATATCGGCCTTAAAAGTGCCAGTGGGGTTTTGATAATCGAATTTATCCAGCCCCATATAACCGCTTAGGTACAGGCGGTCGTTCTTGCCGAGTTTGTAATTGGCTTTAAGATTAGCGTCATAAAAGTAATAGCCTGAATTTTTCAGCTTGGCGGAAAATGGCCTTGCCAGCACATCTATGTAAGTACGCCGGCCTGAAACTATGAAAGACCCTTTATTTTTTTTTATTGGCCCTTCCAGTGTGAGGCGCGATGCTATTAGGCCGATGCCACCCTCGGCATGGTATTCCTTCATATTCCCATCCTTCATAGATATATCCACTACCGATGACAGCCTGCCGCCATAGTTTGCCGGTGCGCCGCCTTTTATCAGCGTTACATCCTTAATCGCGTCTGAATTGAAAATAGAGAAAAAACCGAACAGGTGGCCGGGGTTATATACCACCGCATCATCAAGTAGCACAAGGTTCTGGTCTGGCCCGCCGCCACGCACATAAAAGCCGGAATTACCCTCCCCGGCAGACTGCACACCGGGGAGCAGGGTCAATGTCTTCAGTATATCCACCTCGCCAAAAAGCACAGGCAACGTTTTTATCCGTTCTAACGAAAGGGTAACCGTACCCATCTCCGAATTTTTTACGTTCTCGTCTTTGCGTGCAGCCGTAACCTGCACTTCTTTCAGGTTGGTATTGCTATGCAGTTCCGCGTTAAATGTCTTGTCTTTGGTGAGGTCTATCTTTTCTATAAGCTGGGAATAACCTACATAGGAAAATATGACCGTGTAAATGCCCGGTGGAACGGATACGGAATAGAAACCATAATTGTTGCTTGTCCCGCCCTGGTCGGCTTCCTTGATATATACGGTAGCGGAGATAAGCGATTCGCCGGTGGCTGTGTCGCGCAGGTAACCGCTCAACGTTACTTTCTGGGCAAGCAGCGAGACAGGGAAAAAGATTATAAACAATAAAGCAATTCTGATAAAGGTTAGCTGCTTCATGGTATGTTGGTATCCGGGTTTGTGTATAATTTCTCGCAAAGAACGCAAAGGTTTTCGCAAAGGACGCAAAGACTTAAATGGCTTCTTGCTGTTACAAAGAGTCCATCACTTCGCCGCACTCCATCATTTTCTTTCCGAAGTATGGGTTTTTGATGTCGGGGTCGTCACTGAGCCAGAAAGCGCCTTTCTCATTAAAAGCCATAGGGCAGTATTCGTGGTAGATACCTGCGTTTTTCAGGTCCACATTTTTAAGCAGGCCATAGACCGCGCTGGAAACGATGCCAAAAGCGAGGCGTTGTTTTTCACAGGTTTCATCTTTAACGGCAGATACCTGCTTGCTTTGGGTAAGGATGGTGTCTAAGTAGGGATGGAGTTTATCATATACAGTAACCGTATCGTCTTTACTATAATTATTTTGCAAAAAAGATTGCAGGCTGTCTGTTGCAGCTACAAGTTCCATAGCCGTAGTGTCTGCACTTGCGGCTTTGGTGGCTACGAGGGCGTTTTTAAGTGCGTAATACTTGGTTACCACGGTCATCAGCAGGGTAGTGCCGGCATTGCTTAGTTTGCTGTGCGCAGACTCGCGGGCGGCGGTAGCTGCTGCTTTTGTGGAGTCGGCATTGCCAGAGTTGTTTGTGGTGTTGCCGTTGTTGCAAGCGGCTAATGCCAGTAAACAGCAAGAGAAGATAAGATATACTTTACGCATGAAGTAAAAATTTTCAATGCAAAAGTAAAGGAATGGGTTTAAACCCGTTCCAAATATTATATTTGCTAAGTAAATTACAAAAATGATTAAAACTGTACAAATAAAAAATTTCAAATCAATAGTTGACCTTTCACTTGATTTGGGAGCTTTTAATGTATTTATTGGTGAGAATGGATGTGGCAAAACCAATATCCTTGAAGCTATCTCTTTTGGTGCTGCTGCAAGTGCTGATAAGCTAGACCAGGAATTTTTGGGAGGGAGAGGAATACGTGTTACGAAGCCTGAATTTATGTTTTCCGCTTTTACTAATGGGAAAAAAGAAAAGGCTGTAAAAATTAAATTTATTGAGGAATATGGTCGAATTATTTCTTGTAATATTGTTATTGATCCTGATAATTCTAAAAAATGGATTGACACAGTTAGACAAGATTTATTCAATGCGATAATTGAGATTTCAGCGGGTTTAAATGAGAATAGTTTAAAGATACCAAACACAATTGCTAATCTATATTATGACGTTCAAAAATTGGCAAAAAACTCCCAGAATGATGATGAATTTCATACTACTTTGCCAATTTCAGAAAATGTGTTTACGGAATCTCCAATTGAAGATTATATAGTTTATTCTCCCGAACAAAGTACATTAAGAAAGTTTGAAGAATCCAATCAAATGTATCCATTAGGCATAAATGGCGCTGGCTTATTTCAGTATTTAAAAGAATTGATTCTTGATAAAAAGAACACAAAAATCCTGAAAGAAATAAAAGAAAATTTATTGCTGCTGGATTGGTTTGAAGATTTTGAATTGCCTCAAAATTTGATGAGCAATGAATACGCTTTGAAGATAAAAGACAGGTACCTTAATGAGCATCTGCAATATTTCGACCAGAAAAGTACCAACGAAGGCTTTTTGTATTTACTGTTTTACTTTACCTTATTTATTTCAAAAGATACGCCACAATTCTTTGCTATTGACAATATTGACGCCTCGCTAAATCCTAAGTTATGTATGGCCTTGACAAGAAATCTTGCAGCCCTTGCAAAAAAACATAAAAAACAGGCAATTGTAACTACTCATAATCCCGCAATACTTGATGGGCTTAACCTAAAAGACGATAACCAAAGATTGTTTGTGATAAGAAGAAGTATTGACGGTTACACAAGAGCAAGCAGGATTGAGTATAAAAAGGAAAGAACCATGAAGCTATCTGAAATCTGGACTGGTGGTTTGATAGGTGGTTTGCCCGATAATTTTTAATACATCATCATAAGTATTGGCAATATGAATTTCGGACTTATTACGGAAGGCGCTTCGGAACACAAGATTATTGAACATCTGATTACCAGGTATTTTAAAGATGATATGCCTGTAATCAATCAGATACAACCAAAGATCATTAATGAAAAGCAAGTAACTATTGGTGGCTGGAATGAAGTTTTGAAATATTGTGAACGAGATGAAATAAGGGGTATTCTTGTTGAAAATGATTACCTGGTAATTCAAATTGACACAGACCAATCACCAACAAAACCTTTTAGTGTTGCTCATGATAATAAAGGTAAGCTGAAACCATTAGCTGATTTACATGATGAAGTGGTACTGAAATTATCTGGTTTAATACAGGAAGAAATCTTTGAAAAATACAGCGACAGGATTTTGTTTGCAATTTGTGTGCATACCATTGAATGTTGGTTATTGCCTGTATTTTATACTAACAAGCACAAAACAGATACTTCAAACTGCCTGCCAGCACTGAATGCTGCGCTTGGAAAGCAAAATATCCATACAATAACCAAAGCCAATAAAAATAAACCAAATGGCGTCAGGTCTTACGAAGCTATATTGAAGGGTTTTAAAAAGAGATCAGAAATTGAAAGTATGGCTCAACATAATATTGGCTTCAAAAAATTTATTGAGGCTTTAAAAGCAATTCCCGCAAATTAAGAAGTAATTAGCTTTAGCCTTTTTTCTTTTGCCTTACCTTTGCACCCTTATGTTGATCTCATTACAAAATATTACATTCTCATTCGGGGCAAGGGCGATACTTGAAGACGCAAGCTGGCAGATAGGTACGGGTGAGCGGATAGGGCTTGTGGGCAGTAACGGCGCCGGGAAATCCACTTTATTACGCTTAATGACCGGGGCATACCGTGTGGATAGCGGCGTTATTAACAAACCAAAAGACGTATCGCTTGGGTTCTTCAACCAGGACCTGCTGAGTTTCTCTACCAATGATTCTATACTCAAAGTGGGTATGCAGGCTTTTGAAAAGGCGCATGAGGTGGAAAAGCAATTGGAGCGCATACTTAAAGAACTGGAGCATACGCCCGATGACGCCGACCTGCTGGATGATTACAGCCACGCCCTGCACGATTTTGAAATGGCAGGCGGGTATGAAATGGAACATAAGACTGCCGAGGTGCTGGAAGGGCTTGGCTTTTCCACTGCCGACCTGCAACGCCCTTATGATGAGTTTAGCGGGGGATGGCGTATGCGGGTGCTGCTGGCCAAAATGATGCTGCAACAACCTGAATTACTATTGCTTGATGAACCTACCAACCACCTTGATCTTCCTTCCATAGAATGGTTAGAAAGGTATCTTATCGGCTATCCCGGCAGCGTAGTTATTGTATCGCACGACAGGTATTTCTTAGACCGCATGGTGACCAAGATAGTGGAAGTATGGCAGCGCGACCTGGTGCAGTATAGCGGCAACTACACTTTTTTTCAGAAGGAGAAGGAGGAACGTATGGTGCTGCAACAGCGCGCGTTTGAGAACCAGCAAGATTATATAAAACAACAGGAGCGGTTCATAGAGCGGTTCCGGGCTAAGGCAACAAAGGCCGCCGCAGCACAGAGCGCAATAAAACGCTTAGATAAACTTGATGTAATTGAAGCCCCGGACGGCAGTGTGCCCACCATGAACATCAACTTCGATGTGGGCATACAGCCGGGCAAGATAATCTGCGAGCTAAATGGTGTAAGCAAACGTTATGGCAGCCTTACTATCTTAGACCATGCGAAAGCCGAAATTCTTAGAGGCGATAAGATTGCGCTTATAGGAGCTAATGGTAAGGGTAAGTCAACCTTACTGCGCATAATTACCGGGCAGGAGACCTATGAGGGTGAGCGCAAATGGGGGCATAATGTGGAAGAAAGTTTTTACGCCCAGCACCAGTTAGAAGCGCTTACTGTAGAAAATGAAGTGCTGGAAGAAATGAAGATGTGCGGCAGTGGGAAAAATGAACTGGAATTGCGACAGCTATTGGGCTGCTTCCTGTTCAGCGGAGACGATGTGTTTAAAAAAATAAAGGTGCTGTCGGGGGGAGAAAAGGCGAGGGTAGCGCTCGCTAAGGTAATAGCGGCAAAGGGCAACTTCCTGCTGCTCGATGAGCCTACCAACCACTTAGACATGCAATCGGTAGAAATGCTGATAGAGGCTTTGAATAAGTACAAGGGTACGCTGATACTTGTATCGCACGACCGTTATTTTATCAGCCGCACGGCGAACAAGATATGGAATATTGAGGACGGTAAAATAAATGAGTTCAATGGCCCCTATGATGAATGGCATACCTGGCACCAGGATAAGCTGAAACGCAACCAGGCCGCTATTACCCCTGCAAAAGCTGCCCCTATAGAAAAAAAAGAAGAAAAACCGGCAGCCAAAACAAGTGTAAATAACGACCAGCTAAATGCCCTGAAGAAAGAATACCAGAAGCAGCAAAAGCTCTTCCAGAAGCTGGAAGAGGACATTAACAAACTGAAACAGGATACCGCAATTCTGGAAGGCAAACTGGCAGACCCCGAATTTTATTCCAACAAGCAGGAGTTCCTGAAAGTGGATGAAGAATACCGCAAGCACAGCACAAAACTCGCCCAACTGAATAAAGAATATGACAAGTCGTTTGAGCAGATAATGGAACTGGAAGAAAAAATTGGGTAATGATTAAAGGTGTAATGGCATAATACTTGGTTCATAAATAAGCTAACTGTTTCAATTGTATGCTTTGTTTGTTGTCTGCTTGTCTGAATCACGGATTAAACGGATTAAAGGAAGACATGGATTTTTCATATTGTCTCGCAATTTTTCCGTGAAATCTGTGTAATCCGTTTAATCCGTGATTCAGACAAAAAAAGCCAACTATTCCGTACCTTCACCACCCACCAACTCCTCCCAAAATTCTGCGCCCCTGCGGGTATGCGGTATTACTATGGTTCCACCCACAATATTTGCTACGGCAAATATTTCATAGACCTCCTCTGTGGTCAGGCCCTGCACATGGCATTGCAGCAGGTGGTATTTTATACAATCATCGCAGCGAAGTACCATGCTGGCTACCAATCCCAGCATTTCTTTGGTGCGGGTATCCAGCGCTCCGGCAAGATAAGTGTTGGTGTCTAAGTTATAGAGCCTGTTTATGACTTTGTTTTTCTTGCCGAGGATCACCTCGTTCATTTTGGCCCTGTATTCGTTAAATTCCTGTACCTGGTTCATGTTTTTTTAGTCGTAAGTCGTAAGTAATAAATCGTAAGTCTGTGGGTTAGTAGATAGTCGTTAGTAATTAGTAAATAGTTTCATTCGCGAAAATACAAAGCAGCCCCGAACTTTTATTCAGGGCTGCAAAAATTCATGTTTTTTTATCAACCTTCCTTAGATAACATAATAGCTCCCTTTAGGGCTGGGGTTAATAGCTCCCTTTAGGGCTGGGGTTAATAGCTCCCTTTAGGGTTGGGGTTAACAACTCTCTTTAGGGTTGGGGTTAAACTACTCCGGCATCATAAGCCTGTTCGCCATGTATGGCAGAATCCAGCCCGGCCACTTCTTCTGCTTCGCCAACTTTCACTTTGGTAACTACATTGATGGCTGCCAGCATAAAGTAGGTAAATATAAAAGCGTAAACACATGCGCCAACCACTGCTGCTACCTGGTGCATGAAGAAGGCAGAGCCGCCATACATCAGGCCGTCTGCGCCGGTGGCATTAATGGCCTTTGATGCGAAGACACCCAATAATATGGTGCCGAGGCAGCCGCCAATACCATGCACACCCCAAACATCAAGGGCATCGTCCCAGCCCATCCTGTTTTTCAGGTGTACAGCAAGGTAGCAAACCCCTCCCGAAGCAATGCCTATAGATACCGCCGAACTTAGCGATACATAACCTGCCGCAGGTGTAATCGTTGCAAGTCCTGCTACCGCGCCGGTAAGCAGGCCTACAAATTTTGGTTTCTTCACCAGGCTCCATTCTATAACCAGCCATGTGATAGCTGCAAATGAAGCGGCGACATCGGTATTAATAAATGCCTGCCCGGTTATGGCGTCCACATCAAGCTCGCTGCCGGCATTGAAGCCATACCAGCCAAACCAAAGCAGCCCTGTGCCAATGGCTATCAGCGGAATGCTGTTTGGGGGTGATTCCCTGTCGCGGCGCTTGCCCACATAAATAACTGATGCAAGGGCCGCAAACCCTGCCGTAGCATGTACTACAATGCCACCTGCAAAATCACGTACACCCCATTGGAACAAAAGGCCGTTTCCCCATATCATATGCGCAAACGGGTAGTAAACCAACACCTGCCACAATACCAGGAATACGAGGTACGCTTTGAAAGTGATACGGTTGATGAACGCTCCCGTTATCAGAGCGGGTGTGATAATAGCGAACATCATCTGGTAGGCAAAGAACACAAATTCGGGCATCTTGTTGTTGCCGGGGAAGGGGGTATTCAGGTCCACACCGTGCATGAATGCTTTGTGAAAGTCGCCGATGACGCCGCCCAATTCATTGCCGCTGAAACATAGCGAGTAGCCGCAGATGTACCACAGAATAGTGGTGACGCCCATTGATACGAAACTCTGGATCATAATACCCAGGATGTTGCGCTTACCTGCAAGGCCACCATAAAAGAACGCGAGGCCGGGGGTCATTAACATTACGAGACTTGTGGCGAGGAGCATAAAGCCCGTGGAGCCGGTGTCGAAGTTTGCCATAGTTGATTTTTTTAGTGTTATTAAAAGTCTAAAGTTTGTGAGTTTTTGCTGTTAATAATATTTTTTAGTTTTAATTTTTTAGTTTTAGTTTTTCAATCTTCTATTGTTGCCTCTGGCGGGGTAGATACCCTTGTTTTGAGGCGTTTTAGCATGTCGAAGGTAACGCCGGCATTTACCATTACCTCGTAGCGGTCGTTATATAAGCTCCCGTTATAGTCAAAGATAAACTGGTTTTTGTCCATTTGCAACCTGCGCCCTTCCAGCCTTACATAAGATTCTTCTGTCGGTTTATATTCTATTCCGGCTGTAACACCCCAAAGTTTATAACCTGTTCTGGCGCCGGTGTTGTCTGTGATAATGGTGGACAA
>Ga0206825_1031_pt1 | contig 32855 bp, 18 predicted proteins | sample Alteio_BWOrgCont_79_FD_152875 | JGI IMG/M metagenome (GOLD analysis project Ga0206825, IMG submission 152875) | Enriched cells from forest soil in Barre Woods Harvard Forest LTER site, Petersham, Massachusetts, United States -... | ecosystem: Environmental > Terrestrial > Soil > Temperate forest >...
GTGTATGATGATGCGCGGCGTACAGAAACAAAACAGCGTTACCACCACATCAGCATTCAGCGGGCAGTTTATGAAAAATGAGACCCGCTCGGAATTTTTAAAACTAATATCGCACGATTTGTCGTAAAAGAGTGGCAAGATGAGGAAATGTATCTTTATTTGACCTAAATTCGATTTATTTTCAAAGTAAGATGTTTGGATAAACTAAATTTGCTAAAACCAATATTTTAATATGACCGAATCAATTACGATAAAAAATTTAGGGCCAATAAAGGACATTCATATCGAAAACATAAAGCCCTTTACTGTTTTTATTGGAGAGTCTGGTAGTGGTAAAAGCACCATAATGAAGGCTATTGCATTATTTCGTTGGATTTATAAAATGCATAACATTCGGTCGTACCTAAAACACAGTAAAATTTCCAAATCTCCATTTAGGTTTAGATGGGAAACTTATTTGAAAAATTGCGGTTTTGAACAATTTATTAAAAGAGATACACAAATTATTTACACAACTAAACTTGCTTCAGGTAATACTTATACCATCAATTTTGCAAATTATAACCTTTCCGGAGTTGGAACACAAGAATTAATTAAGCCACAGGATTTTTATTTCAATAAAATCAGTTTCATATCAGAAACAAGAAATATTATACCGCTATGGGCTGATAAAGGCGCATCATTTACCGGGGGGTATCTTGGCTTTTATTTTCATGAGGTATATAAAGATTTTGAATTAGCAACCGAAGCTGTAAAAGAGATGGAAATGGATTTCTTAAAGTTGAAATTTTCAACAAAGAAAACAAGTTCGGGAAAGAAATATAGTATTCAATCTAGATCTGGGGACCCTTTTGAAATTGATTTTAAAAATAGTTCTTCCGGCACACAAACCTGTGTTCCAATTTCATTAATTACCCAGTATTTCTCTAAAAAATTTAGTTTCGAGGAAGCGTTTAACAGATCGGTTCTTACTTATCTGTCTAATACCGATACATTAACAGATTTTAAAGCGGTTAAAAATTTAAGTGAAATAGAAAAAAAAATTTTTATACATATTGAAGAACCCGAATTAAGCCTTTATCCCGACGCCCAATGCCAGCTGATAAACGATATAGTGAAAAAGTGCTTTATTGATACGGAAAATAGTATTGAGATAATGTTTTCTACCCATAGCCCATACATAATTAATCATTTAAACTTATTAATCAGGGCTTTTGAAAAAGTGACATACGTAGATGGCGCGAAATATGATTATAATAAGCTATCAGTATATAAAGTTATTGACGGCGCTTTAGAAAATTTAATGGCTATAAACGAAAAATTAGTGGATACAAATCCGCTTTCTGAAACAATTAATAATATCTATTCCAAATATAATGCGCTTTGATAGGTATGGAAAATTTACTGAGAAATGATTTTACTGCTTATTATGGATTGCCATTAGCTATAGTAGCTAACATTTACCAGGAAACTAATGAACCTTATTTTGAAATAGAAGATGATGCCAATCAGGAAACGCAAATATCTATTGTTCCTGATTCGGGACAAGCAGTATATAATAACCGGGCTAACAGATTTTTAATAGGGGTAATCAACTATGATAAATTTGTTACTTCTTTGTCACATCGTTTTCAACAAGGTAAGGGAAGATGTGACTTAATAGTTTACACGAAAAACAATAAGGGCTATTTTTTATTAAATGAATTGAAAGATACCAACCCACTATTTGATGATGAGCCTTCCATATCAACACGTCAATTAGAAAAATCTTTGACAGACTTACTAAATGTGCCGACAATAGTAGCATTTGTAAATACATTTACCGAAAAGAAATGCTGCTTTTTTAATAAACGAATACAAGCACCGCCACCAATATTAGCTGTAACCGCATTTAATCGAATTAATACAATCACTGTTAATGGCTTCCAGATAAAGAATGCGATAATAGAAGCATTGGGGTTCACATTCCATAAATATTATGGAGGACATCAATTCATATTATCTTGAGCAATCTATAATAATTTACCCATTGACAAGTATGTTTGGAATCTATAGTTCAGAATAGCCTCACACGTGGGTCTATCCATGCGTAGAAAATATCGGTGAAGAGGTTGATGACAATAAAGACAAACGAAGTGAGCAGCACCGCGCCCATCACGAGGGGAAAGTCAAATTTATCAAGAGCGTCCACGGTTACCTTCCCTACCCCTTTCCAGCCAAAAATGTATTCCACGAAGAAAGACCCTGCCAGCAATTCGGCAAGCCAGCCAGAGACTGCGGTGATAACGGGGTTCAACGCATTGGGCAATGCGTGGCGGAATATGGTTTTTGTTTTAGAAAGCCCTTTTGCATAAGCCGTGCGTATATAATCCTGCGACAAGGCGTCGAGCAGGGCGCTGCGGGTTAGTTGCGCAATTATGGCCAATGGCCTTATGCCAAGCGCAAAGGCGGGAAGTATGAGATTGCGCAGCGCGAGATGCCTGCCGGTAAAGGGATCGTACTCCCACAGGCTGCCGGTCATGTTAAGGCCGGTATAGTTGTGCAGCAGGTAGCCGAATACAAATGCTATAAGTAAGCCCGCAAAAAACGAAGGCATAGAAATACCCGCAACACTGGCTGCAATTGCCGATGTATCCATCCAGGTGTCTTTTTTCAGGGCAGCAAGTACGCCAAGCAATATACCAAGTATCGTAGCAAAGGTCATAGCGGTTATGGCAAGCAAGGCAGTTCCTGGCAATGCCTCCGCGAGTATTGTATTCACCTCTTTCCGGGTGCGGTAGGAGCGGCCAAGGTGCGGCCATTTTAGTACCAGCGCCTTACTTGCAGAAACGGGGAACAACGTGAGGTAATGATATTCTTGTTTCACAGTGCTATCCCTGCCATTAATGCTTATGGGTAGCAGGTCGTTGAGGTACAGGAGATAGCGGATGAACATTGGTTTATCAAGGTTCAGTTCGTGCCGGGCATTTTGTAAAGATGCAAGATCACTGCGTTGCCCCATCATCAGCCTTGCGGGGTCGGCAGGCAGCACATTGAACAGGAAAAAGATCAAAGTTACCACACCCCACAGCACCAGCAGGCTATAACGGATACGCCGTGCAAGAAAGCGAAACACTACTTAAATTCTATTTGGCCATTGCTCAATGTCATATCCGAAGGATAGTCGCGGAAACTCCATTTCTGCGCCACTATACCATCTTTCAGCAACATAAGGCCGGGGTTGGTGCGAATAGCCGTTTTACTTGCAGTGCCATCCAGCGTGAATACCGGTATGCCGGTAAGGTTCCATTTCTGAAAGAATGGCTTGGAGGTTTCCCGGTCTATAGAGCAAAGAATGTAGAACGGTATATGCTGCGCTTTGGCTTTGGCAATAATGTTATTGAGTTTGTCCATATTGTCCATGTGGGCTTTATCAAACTGCCTGATAAACCAAAACAAGGTATATCCTTTTGCGGTAAGTATGGCCTGTGTCTGGTCGTTGCCATCGCTGTCTGTAAGAATGAAATCGTGTATCTCCGGTTCGCCGGTAGCCTCGCTTATCACTTTATCTTTGCGGTCCACAAACTTCCAGGTGGTATCCTGCCAGGGGTAGTTGTCCTGCGTAAATTCTTTCTTCTGCCCGTTCTTTTCATAGGTGAACATAGACTGGATAACAGCAGGTTTGTAGTCCTTACCTGGTTGCATTTTTTCCCAAATGCTGTTTCCCGGCTTGTAGGGCATACAGTCGTTGAAAGGTAAATGCTGTAATGCCCACCATTGTATGCCTGCCGAAAAAACCACAGCCAGTATGATGAGCGCGCTATTTACATGCTTCTGAAACAAGCCGGTAATGCGGCCACGGTAAACAAACAAAACCAGCGACAACACCAACAATACGATGTCTTTATAAAAAGTAGCCTCGCTCGATATTTTTATACACGCGCCAAAGCAGCCGCACTCCTTTACCTTGCCGCTGAAAAGCGCGAAGCCGGTTAGGAAAGTAAAAAAGAGATTAAGTAATAATAACAGCGTGGCAAATAGCCGGAACGAATACCCCAGCAGCACAGCCACACCACATACGATCTCGAAACAGATCATCACTATGGAGAAGAGGAACGACCAGTCGTTCATAAAGGTCATGTTCAGCACCTCGAAGAACTCCTGCATTTTGTACACCAGCCCCATTGGGTCATTGGCCTTTACCACGCCGGAGAAGATAAATAATACGCCTACTATGATCCTTAAAGTCCAGAGAAAATATTTCATAAGTATTGAGTAGTTAAAAGGTTAATTGGGTAATTAGTTAATTGGTTAAAAAGGTAATTGGTTAAAAAGGTAATTGGTTAAATTGTTAATGGGGTAAAATTAATCCAAATAATAGTATTCAGGCAATTGCGGGTTGAAGATAAGGGCATAAAAAATCAAAAATAAATCTTAAAAAATGATTGTGTCAATAATTTGGTATGTAATAAGCAGTTAAAACATTCAGGGGGTAAAATACCCCTATTTATGTGTGATAATAATATTTATCGCTATTTATATTGATGCCCAAAACTATCGAACAATTTCGTGTTTATTAAATGTTATGCCATGTTCGATACCTTCGGCATCGGAACACACGGTTATGATTTTTCTATAAACATTTGATACCTTCGGCATCCTGCAAATTTGCGACAATCATTTTAAAATATGCTGCGAAGTAACGGACGGCGATTAGATTTAACCCACCCGGTGGTGATGGGTATCCTCAATGCCACGCCCGATAGTTTTTATAATAAAGGGCATGAAAGCGATGTGGATGGCTTGCTGCGAACGACGGAGAAAATGATAAGGGAGGGCGCTGCGATATTAGACATAGGCGGCGCAAGTACAAAGCCGGGGCAAGAATTAGTAACTTCAGATGAAGAACTTTTTCGCGTGATGCCCGTAATTAAGGCTATTCATGCCCGTTTCCCGGATACATGGATTTCTGTGGACACTTATAACGCGAAGGTAGCAAAAGAAGCCGTGGATGCAGGTGCGGATATAATAAACGACGTGAGCGCCGGCAGGTTTGATGCGGAAATGATACCTACTGTAGCTGCCTTAAATGTACCCTATATTGCTATGCACATGCAAGGCACGCCAAAAACCATGCAGTTCGACCCGGTATATGGTGATGTGGTTGCGGAAGTGTTCAATTACCTCCAGCATGTTTGCGGGCAGTGCGTGGCAGCGGGCATTACCGATATTATCATTGACCCCGGTTTTGGCTTTGGCAAAACAGTGGAACATAATTTCCAGTTGCTTGCCTCATTGCATACATTTAAAAAAATGGACAGGCCAATATTGGCAGGGCTTTCGCGGAAGTCTATGATCTGCAAAACGCTTAAAGTAAATCCCGAACATGCGCTCAATGGCACTACCGCGCTGAATATGGTTGCCTTGCAGCAGGGAGCAAATATTTTAAGGGTGCATGATGTAAAAGAAGCAATTGAAGTGACCAGGCTGTTTGAGGAGTTAGGTGGGTTAAAAGGGTAAAAAGTTAAAAGGGTAAAGGGGTAACAGGTTGACATATTAACCAGTTACATTTTTTGCCTTATTACCTAATTAACTTAACTGCCAATTTACCCTATTATCCCTTTAACCTTTTAACCTTTTAACCTTTTAACCCTTTAACCTTTTAACCCTTTTTCCCCGATTAACCTTTTAACTTTTTAACCGTCTTAACATGGTTCTTCCGTAATTTTGAATACATGAAAGCCTGCCGTACCGTATCCTTTTTTGTAATTGTTTTGTTGTGTTGTGCTTTTTTTCCGGCATCAGCACAGTTCCAGGCTGTATATATCGGGGTGAACGGGCTTACGTGTTCGCAATGCTCCAGGACGGTGGAAATGAGCATCAGGAAACTTGATTTTGTGGCCGATGTGGATATGAACCTGCAACATACCGAAGGCAAAATAACCCTGAAAAAAAACACTAAGCCGGATATGGAAAAGATAGCCCAGGCTGTAATCAATGCAGGTTTTTCGGTAAGGTACCTTTCGGCAGAATTTAATGTTGACAATTCCGTAACCAGTACAGGCCAATGTTTTGATTATAGAGGAGACGAATATGTATTTGCAGAACCCCTGAAAGGGCAGTTGAAAGAAAAGATATACCTGACCTTTATCGGGAAAAAATTTCAACCTAAGAACGAATACAAAAAGTATGAGGGTCACAATTTTACAAAATGCACCAATACTCCGGGAAAAGTTTATCATGTAACCACAAACCCCTGACCCCTAAATGGGAACCAAAAACCCCAAACCCCTAAAGGGGCTTCCCCTCTTTTTCCTGATAGTTTGAGTCTGATAACCCTACCTTCTATAAAGCTGCCAAATTAGTAATTGCCGCTATGATAACGAGCAATATTGTGGTTCCCCTTTAGGGGACAGGGGGGTTAGTTATCCTTCGCTCCTTGTTGTATCCATTCCAGTATAAGCGCCTGCTGGCTGGCAGGCAGGGCTGCGGCAGGGGGTTTAGGCATATCTGCAAAACCGGTACCATTGCTGTTTACTTCCACATATAACAGGCTTGCTGACGGATCAGCAACTGAGACAAGTCCTTTTGAAATAATGGTGTTCCAGGCTTCTGCGCTGTCAAGATCTACATCCTGGTTCAGACCGTTTGCCCCCAGGTGGCAACTACTGTTAATGGTGCAACCGGCTGTAAATACAGGGATAATGTCCTTACTGAAACTTACCGGCGTTATCTGTGGTTTGTGGGTACAGGAAATCATTGCCATGACACTTGTCAATCTCATGGCAATGATAATAATGATACTTTTTTTACTGCTCATAGCGGAACATACCGGTTAGGTTATTGGCAAGCGAATCTGCTAAAGAGGGGTTCGTTGCTGTGCTGTTGTTTGTTTTTAAATTTACAATGCTTGTCAGCAGCTTTCCATAATCACAAAGGATGTGTACATATTGTGTGCCTCCCGCTGTTAGTATATAAACCGGGTAGTTGGTATATGCGCCGGTACCCCGTGTAGGCAATACGATCTCGTTTGCCGGAGTATAAGTTAAGCTATTGGGTATTGCAAAATTAAAAGGTACCGGGTTAACACCGGTAGCGCCGGCAGAGGTATCGTAGGCGCCCGTTATCAGCATACCATTATACCCGGCCGTTGTACTGCCTAACCACATACTTGACTCCACCGGGTAAGGATTGCCATCTGTAACAAAGAGCGTAGTGGGCGGCAGTATATTGGGCGTAGGGCCACTGCCAACAGACGCATTCAGGCCTACCTGGAACATTGCAGATGTATAAGTGCCTATAGGGACTTTGCATAAATAATAATCTTCGCTGTCAAGGCCTTTTAAAAGTACAACATTGTTCAGGCTCAACATAGTGCCGTTTGCATTTACCAGCATAATGCCAGAGATAAAAAATTGCGGCACAAACAGTTCTATACGCCTGCCAAGCCCGTCAAGGTACCAGGGAGATGCTCCGGGACCGGTTGTGTTACTATCGGCTCCGTCCGTATTTCCCCCTATTGTGCTGTCAATTATCTGGGTATGCAGGTGAAAAAGAAAGACCCCTGAATCTGCTGTGGGATTGTTCTTCGAGCTTTTCTTGCAGGAAGTAGTGCATAGCGCAAAAACGCACATTATGGCTACTATCATTGAAAGAAGTATTACCGTATGTTTTTTCATTGTTTTAAGTTTTTTTGATTGATTAAAATTGTTTTTGATTACCCATTAAGATGTGCCGCACTTTTGGAAGTGCGGCACATCCGGGCATTTGAGAAGTTATTTAAAAAGCATATTGCAAACCTGCAAGCAGGTTCGATTTTAATGCCATCTGCGTGCCATCCAGGTTTTGATAAACGGGTACGCCATACTCGGCCATTATGCGGAAATGCTCCAGCACAGGCTTCATTAAGTAAAAGTTAAGGCCAACATATACATTCATGCAGGTACCGCCATAGTTGCCTGTCCGGGTAGTGGGGTCAGATTCCTGGTAAACCGGATTGTTGATAACCGGGTCAACGCCCGATATTCTATCTGTATGAATATCTTCCGCCCTTAAAGTACCGCTTAAAAAAGGCAGGAACTGGTACCCTGCCCACGCAGTGGCATGATAAATATTACCATCTTTATACCCCAATGAATTATAGTTCAGCTTCACATCAGCGCCGGCATTTGCGCCCCAGTAAAACAAGCCATATTTGCGGGCATATGTAATATCGGGATCTATGCTGTATGAGCCGGTACCGATCTGCATATCGTAAGGCAGGCGTTCGTTATCTCCAAGCATGGTAGTACCTGTTGCCTTTATGGTTCCGGTGGGCAGGCTTATACCGAGGCTGCCAATAATACGCTGCGCGGCAATACCGGAAAAATTGTATAGCGCCGAGACTTTCGTATCCGTAATCCCCGATGACATAGATTGCATACCCATATTAGTGTTAGCTGGCATTACCATACCCGGCATACTCATTGCTCCGCTGCTCATGTTCATGTTCATATTGTTTGCCGTATAGCCGCCCATAGCCATCAGGGTAAGCCGGTCGGTAACGCCATACATAACCATGGCCATGTGCATTTGCATAGTCATGGTTTCAGGAGCCATTACGTAGTTTTCGTAAACGGTGTTATCACTTGCTTTAGCCGTACCTATATTATTGCCGCGCATCACGGTATTCATGTAGGTGTATGAAAACATCCATGTTCCTTTCTGGTGGATATGGTCTGTCATTACACCCAGTGGCGCCTGGCTGTTTCCGGCACAGCAGCAAAAGCCGTTACAGGCGGGGGCATTTCCAGTACCTGTTATCTTTACATGGCTGGAATCTTCCTGCTGCCCATAGCTATGTATGGAAACCATGCCGAGAATAATCGGCAGGATCAGTTTTATAAATTTCATCGTTAATGTTTTTAAGTTAAAATAGAAACTAAGTACAACGCGCAGTTGCGCATTATACCCCTATCAGCAAAACAAAAACATTAAACAGTGGGTGGGTGAAAAACAGAATGGTGGAAAGAAAAGGTTCTGAGGTCGTTCCGGTTGAAAAAATGATTGGCGACTGATGTTACAATGACCGGGGGTATTTCAAACCTGGTATTGCTGTAAAACAGGGTTACGGCTTGTTCGCTTTTCTGGTTGTTGGAAGTTGGAGCCTGGTCTTTGCTTTCTTTTGCTAATTTCTTTTTCAGGCAGCATTTACCATCGCAGTGCATCATGGGTTTATTCCTGTTCTCGCAAAGGTTTTTTGCAATGAAGTCTTTATTGGCATAATATTCCGCCACTGTCACCACCTGGCTGAAGGTTTGTAACAAAATGCCAAACATGGCTACTATGGCTACCAGTTTTTTCAAGACGCCGGATAAATTTCCAAAGTAAAATTACGGAGAAAAGATATTATTTCCTAAATTTACTTGTAATAATGGGCCATTACTGTTACCCTGGATAAATTTAGTGTGTAATAGACGCTATGATGTAGCAACATAACATACTTCAACATGTCATGGTTCGGCGCGGCTCACCATGACAGGAATTCTATTTAGCAATATGCGCGTAAATGCACCGATTTTTCCCTGTTATGTATAATTACCGATACAATTATTACAAACCAAAAATGATACGGCTATACACGTTTATTATCCTTTTCCTGTTTTCGTTTTCTGCAAAGGGGCAGGAGCTGTATAATCTTACGCAGCCTGCCAGCACATTGCCAAAGGGCGCGCTGGGTGTGCGGCTGTTTAATGAAAGCTATGATGAGGCGGGATTGATCCGCAAGATCACTATATTGAAAGTAATGTATGGCATAACGCCAAAGCTATCGGTCATCCTCTCCGGGGTTGCTACAGATTACCACTCCTTATACCTGCCGGTTGACTTTATTCTTCATAACCATTCCGGTAAGGGGCCTGTGGTGAGCGCCAATGTACCTGCTGTCGTACCGTACCCCTATATTTTTGCGGGTACCGACCTCTATGCCCAATATCGTTTCTTTGCCTCCGATGGCCAGAATTCTCATTTCAGGATGGCGGTATATGGAGAGGCGTCTGATATAAGGATAGCATCGCACCTTGCAGAGCCGGAACTGCTCACCCACAACAGCGGCGTGGGGGGCGGTATCATTACTACTTATTTAAAATCGCATTTTGCAGCCACACTTACCGTAGGCGGCGTTTTGCCATTCGAGTATAAAGGAAATTCTTATGATATTTATGGCGGCGCGTACCCGGTAACTTTCATTTACGGAAACGCGGTTGACTACGACCTCGCGCTCGGCTATCTGCTTTTCCCTAAGGAATATAAAAACTACAAACAGACCAACATCAACCTGTATCTCGAATTTCTTGGTAAATCATATGGGGCAGCCAAAGTAACGCAACAGGATGGCGTGGTGATCTATAACATTCCCAATACTATCCCTATCCTGTCGGCAGGTAATTATGTGGAGATAAATCCGGGAATACAATTCATTATCCGCTCTACCACCAGGATAGATATTTCCGTCGGTTTCCCTTTAATCAATTTCTCTTACAACCACGACTACCCGCTCTACTATATAGGCATACAGCGCTACTTCTTTTTTAAACATAAATCATCCAAAAGTGATTAACTTTGACATGATGAAACCCATTGCCTCCATATATTTTGTTGTTAGCTTCTTACTCTTTGTAACGGTAAGTTGTAAAAAAAAGTGCAGTAACGTTACCGGGGGTGGAAAAGGCGGAAGTGTAATTATAAAGATCACTCCCGAACACGAAAGCCATCTTGTGGATTCCTCAACTGTTTATATAAAATACGGCTACACTTCCAGCACTCCTCCCGCAAACGGCGTTTATGATGATTCAGTTGTGTGTGTGTTAGTTGATAGTTTACCTGTGGCTACTTTTTCTAACCTGACTACCGGAAATTACTACTTCCTTGCTAAAGGGCGTATATCTTCTATTTCGCCACCTACAGTTGAGGGCGCACTGCCAATTACGATCTGTAATGATGGTGACTATTCTTATTATTTATCAACAGGACAATATTATCCATAAACCTCTCCCTGCCTCTCCAAAGGAGCTACCGTTAGGACACAAGTATTTTTTGCATAATATGGTCTGCCCCAGAGGGGCTAACTCTTTGTAGCAAACGGAATAAATATGGGTTTAGCGCCGTAGGTGCTAACCAAACTCGCGATAGTGGTCAGCACCTACGGCGCATCACATGTTTTTTGGTTTATTTTGCTACAAAGAGTTAGGTAGCACCTAACGGCGCAACCGCATTTTTATAAAGATGTGTCCTAACGGTAGCTCCTTTGGAGAGGTGAGGTCGAATGAGATACGTGTAGCTCATCCCTCAATTTGCACATTTCCGAATTTGCACATTTCCATATTAACAAGGGCATTTTCACATTTTCGCATTACCCACATTTTCACATTGTTTTCCTGCGTTTTATTTCTTTATTGATGAGCGATAGTTCGCGGCCTGTTTGCCCGGCCACGGATGTGTTTTCCTGGGCGCGGCGCATCAGGTAAGGGAGTACGTCTTTTACCGGGCCATAAGGCAGGTACTTGGCTACATGATACCCTTCATGCGCCAGGTTGAAGGAAATATTATCGCTCATGCCATAGAGTTGTGAGAAATAAACCCGTTCGGTATTTGCGGGTATCCCGTGACCCTGCATATATTCTGCCACCTTCAGGCAACTGGCTTCATTATGTGTGCCGACGAACAATGCGAGCTTGTCTAAATGTTGCAGGCAAAAAAGCGCGGCCTCGTCATAATCATTATCGGTAGCCTGCTTGCCGGGTTGTATGGGTGATGGGTATCCTTTTTCCGCAGCCCTCGCCCGCTCCTTTTCCATGTATGCGCCGCGAACCAATTTTGCGCCGAGGAGAAAACCATTTGTATTGGCATACTCAAAAGATTCTTTAAGGAACACCAGCCTGTCGTGCCGGTATAGCTGGTAAGTATTGTAAACGACAACCTTTGCTTTATTGTGTTGTTGCATCATAGCGTTGGTGAGGTCGTCAACCGGTTTTTGTATCCAGCTTTCCTCAGCGTCCACCAATACCATTATATTATTGTTAGCCGCTACGTGGCATATTTGGCCTATGCGGCCATATACCCGCTTCCAGGCTTCGGTTTCATCAGCATTGAGCGTGGTTCCATTATGTATCTTTTCTAAAAGCGCAAAGTGGGCGAAGCCGGTGATTTTTATGCTGATGAAAGGGATATTCTTACTCTTCGCGGCAAATTGTATCGCCTTAATAAATTCAGGTACCGCGTTGTCAAAATCCTGCTCGCTTTCCTTTCCTTCCACCCCGTAGTCAAGTATTGTGCCGATACCATATTTACCGATCACCGCTGCCGTCTGTGCGGCTTCCTCCATTGTTTCGCCGCCGCAAAACTGATCGAAAAGGGTATGCCTGATGAGGCTCTTTATGGGCAGGTTCCAGGCGATGGCAAATTGGGTCATTTTCATGCCAATGGCTGTAAGCGTTGGCGACCCCATAGAGGAAAACAGGAAACGGGCGCGTTTTAATTCTTTATCACTGCGGTACTGGAAAGCTATCTCGGTATTATCGAATTCAGGGAGCATAATAAAATTAAAGCAGCAAAGGTAACTTTTGAATTTGAATATCCCGGTAGCTTGAAAGTAAGTACATAATTGTCAAACAAGCGTAAATCCTTCAAAAAACTGTGCAAAACAAAAAATCCCCCCTTTTGAAATAAAATCTGGCACCATTATTGATGTTAATAAATTTATAAATCAAAGGCTATGGTCTGTTTAGTAATACGCAAGTGCAATTGCAGCTTTTTTCAGGCGTTACCACCTTAAACTATGCAATCTGTGAATTATACGTAAAAAATAGCATTTTACTATCGGCTATGTTTTTATGGAACCAATAAAAAAAATACTTTACGAAATTTTTTTGTTATCAATATTCCATTTATCTTTATCCCAAAATTTATAAAAGTCTCAAAAAAAAAATTATGAAAAAATCACTTTTACTATTAATGGCTGGTTTTATAGCTGGTATTGCAAATGGCCAGGAGGCTGTTAAAAGCGTTGTATTACAGTCACCGTCATTATCTAATGCAAATATTTCAAGAAACTCCGCAAGCATGAAGTCTAATCCTTATACAGGTAGCCTTGCGCCCATGAAATCAATTAAAGCCGACCGCACCACTTCCGGCCCGGGCGGCGGAAGATGGTACGACTATCAGGATGGTATTATTGGCGGTGTTATGGGTGATTTCATAAGCACAACAAACTTAGTTATCTGGAACGATACAAGTTCTATTTTAGGCTACACCAATTCTGCCGGCGGTATCGAATATGATGGAAATAATTACACATCATTAGGACTTATTTTTGACCCGTATAATTCCGGTTGGGCTGATACAGACGTTTTTTCGAGCAGCCTTATAGGTATTGCACCTACTAACGCATATTCCATTGACTCTGTAGTGGCTTTAGGATGGTATAGCCGGAATATAGCAAAAACATCTGTAGTTGATACACTCACCCTTACTTTTGTACAGGGAGATGGACTTAATTCAGGTAGTATATATCCCAGTTTGCCTCCTTATTTCTATGCAGGCGCAGGTGATGCAACTTTTTTAGGTTGGTATGGCTTAACCGCCACAGATACCCTGTGGTCTCTTGAAATGTTATTTGACAGTATAGATAACAGGGCGGGCATTCTTAGTGGCACAACCATTATGCCATCAACATATGCATACCAGTTTTTGCTCTACCCATCAGATACAAACAGTTCAAACAGTACCATCGGAACACAATATCCACGTTATAACCGTCCCGCGGGCGCTCCTGCAGACCCGGTAATTAATTTCCCTGTTACAGCAGGCAACTATGTTTCCATGTCAGTAACTTTTAAAAATGGCGATCCCACTTACCCGGCATTCCCCGGCAAAGATACCATACGCCTTCTATCTGGTTCCGGGTCTTCTCTTGTCGAAACATTCAAATATAGTGAGTATGATGCGGAAGTGGCTTTTGTAACACCTACGTCCGGCGGAACTACTGCATCATTTCCCACCTATGGTTGGCCCAATGACAAGACTACCGGTTATTTTAAAGAAGAATCTTACGATGATAATTATGGCCCTTTATATGCACCTAACTGGGCTTATAGTTCTACTCCAGCTGGTGGTGGCCCTGCTGGTCCAAGTACCCTTCAATTTCCATATATACTTTATCATGCAAAATGCCCCACTTGTAATTTGTTAGGTAATCCGGTAAGGAATACTATTGAAGTTAAGAACATAGCTAACAACAACAGCATCAATGCTTATCCTAATCCATCTGCAAACCAATTGAATATTGCGTTCAGTTTAGGACAGGTTTCTGCAGTTTCAGTTACCCTTACTGATATGTTAGGCCAGGTAGTTGCAACACAGAATATGGGTAATGTAGCTAACGGCAACGCGGTTTTCAATACTGCTGACCTTGCTAACGGCATGTATATATATACATTAACCGCTAATGGCGTTCGTACTACAAGGCATATTGCCGTATCGCACTAATTATTATTCATCTATTTTCCTTAAAAGGGTAACGATTTTCGTTACCCTTTTTTCTTTTTCAAAACAATATTCTATTATTGCACACGCTTGGCCCGATTTTGGCTGGTGTAAACAGAAAATAACAGGAATGGCAAAACATTTGTTGATAGTAGAGTCGCCGGCAAAGGCAAAAACAATAGAGAAGATATTGGGCAGTGATTTCGAGGTAAAATCGTGCTACGGCCATATCCGCGACCTGGAAAAAGAGGATATGGGTATAGACATAAAGAATGGCTATAAACCTAAGTATATTGTATCGGAAGATAAACAGAAAGTAGTTAAGGAACTAAAGGCGCTGGCAAAGAAATCGGACGATGTGTGGCTGGCAACGGATGAGGACCGCGAAGGAGAGGCCATATCATGGCATTTGTGCGAAGTGCTGGGCCTAGACCCCTATAAGACCAAGCGCATAGTGTTTCACGAGATCACAAAGCCCGCAATAGAGCGCGCCGTGCAAAACCCACGCTTTGTGAATATGGACTTAGTGAACGCGCAGCAGGCCCGCCGGATACTGGACCGTATAGTAGGCTTTGAATTATCGCCGGTGCTGTGGCGCAAAATGAGTATGCGCAACAACCTGTCTGCCGGCAGGGTGCAGTCGGTAGCCGTAAGGCTTATCGTGGAGCGCGAAAGGGATATTACCCGTTTCAGCATCACGAGCAGCTTTAAGGTAGAGGCATTATTCAGCGCAGAAGACATCAATAAAAAGAAAGTAACTTTTAAGGCAGAAGGGCCTGATAAAATAAATGACGCCAATGGCGCAGGGCGCTACCTGCAACAATGCGTTGGCGCTACCTATACCGTGAAAGACGTGCAGGTGAAACCGGCTAAGAAATCACCCTCGGCGCCATTTACCACATCAACACTGCAACAGGAAGCAAGCCGCAAATTAGGCTATTCGGTTTCAAAGACCATGCTGCTGGCGCAGAAGCTGTATGAGAACGGGCATATCACCTACATGCGTACCGATTCGGTGAACCTGTCTGATACTGCCATTGATGGCGCACGCGCCGCTATCATAGCCCAATATGGTGAAAAATACCACCAGCAGCGCATATACAAAACAAAGAGTGAATCGGCGCAGGAAGCCCACGAAGCCATAAGGCCAACGGATATGATGGCTACCACAGCCGGCGACGCCGATACTACCCGCCTGTATGAACTGATATGGAAGCGTACTATGGCCTGCCAGATGGCAGACGCGCAACTGGAACGCACCATTGCCAAAATAAATGTTTCCACACAAACCGACCCACTCACAGCTACCGGCGAAGTGATGCGCTTTGACGGCTTTCTGAAAGTATATAGCGAAGGCCGCGATGATGAAGACGGCGAAGATGAAAACGAAGGTATGCTGCCGCCCCTTGCTGCCGGGCAGGTGCTGGATATGCAGCGTATGCTGGCAACAGAGCGCTTTTCGAGGCCCGCGCCGAGATATACCGAAGCATCGCTTGTGAAAAAATTAGAGGAGCTTGGCATTGGCCGCCCCTCTACCTATGCGCCAACCATAAGCACCGTGCAGCAAAGAGGCTACGTGGAAAAACGCGATAAAGATGGCGTAAAACGGGAATTCCAGGTACTTACCTTACAGAACGATAAAATAACCAAAGAAGTAAGCAGCGAAAACTTCGGGGCAGAAAAAAACAAACTCTTCCCTACAGACCTCGGCATGGTGGTTACGGATTTTCTCCGCGAGCATTTCGAGAAGGTAATGGACTATGATTTTACCGCAAAGATCGAAGCGGAATTTGACCATATAGCCGAAGGGCGGCAGCTATGGAATAAAATGATTGACGACTTCTACCTCCCGTTCCATGAGAATGTGGAGCATACCATAGAGACGGCAGGCAGGGCGAAAGGTGAACGTGAACTGGGCGCAGACCCGCAAAGCGGCAAGCCGGTAACAGCGCGCTTAGGCCGCTTCGGGCCAATGGTGCAGATCGGTGTATCGGAAGGCGAGGAGAAGCCCCGTTTCGCCAAGCTGCGCGCCAACCAGAGCATTGAGACCATAACGCTGGAAGAAGCCCTGGAACTCTTCAGGCTGCCGAGGAACCTGGGACAATTTGAAGGGGAAAATGTGATGGTGAATATTGGCCGCTTCGGGCCATACGCACAGCACGCCGCACAATTCTACTCCCTGAAAAAAGAGATGGATCCATACACCGTAGAACTCGGCGAAGTGATACCGCTTATAGAAGAGAAAAGAAAAGCCAAGCTGGAAAGCGAAGTGAAAGTATTTGAAAAAGAAAAGATCAGGATACTTAAAGGGCCATACGGGCCGTATATAAAACAGGGCCTGCGCAACTATAAGATACCAAAGGAGAAAGCCGAAAACCCTGCCGCTCTGACTATTGAGGATGTAAAAGCCATAATAGAAGAAGGTAAAGCAAACCCTCCTAAAAAAGCACCCAGGGGAAAGAAAGGGAAAGCCCGGACCTAAAATGCTTGTAAACCCCGCGAATGCGGGGTTTTTTCTTTCCACAATTGTGGATATTGTTTGAATGTCCACTTTATTTTATTGCTTACCTTTCGACTTGTGTCCCTTTGACAACTTAATAAATCAGTTTAGGTGTGGAAATCGCTATTGATCCACAGCTGAATTATGGTTCCCCTTTAGGGGTCAGGGGTTTATAGGTTTTTACTTATGCAGTCAAATAAAGAGATAACGGCGCTTTTAAGATTGATAGATGATCCTGATTTCGAGGTCTATGATACCGTAGCCTCTAAATTGCTTCATTATGGAAAGGAGATCATTCCTAACCTGGAGCAACTGTGGGAAGTGACCGAAGATGAAGGCGTACAGGAGCGTATAGAACTGCTTATACACCGCGTTCACTTCCACGACCTGCAACAGGACTTCATGGACTGGAGCCGCTCAAAACAGCCGGAACTGCTGCGTGGCGCTATATTGGTGGCCCGCTACCAGTTTCCCGACCTTAACGTACCTGCCATTCTCACCCAGTTCGACCAGGTGCGCCGCAATGTATGGCTGGAACTGAACAATTACCTTACGCCGCTGGAACAGGTAAATGTATTCAACAGCATACTTTATAACTATTACAAGCTCAACGGGCATGAACTTACGGAGCGTGAGCCGAAATATTTTTTCATAAACCAGGTACTCGAAAGCAGGCAGGGCAATACCTATACCCTCGGTATCCTTTACCTCGCGCTGTGCGAAATATTAGATATACCCATTTTCGCAGTTGAAATACCCCGGCAGTTCATCTTCGCTTATATTGACATACAGCACAGTTTCTTCAGTCCTGAAAAAGAAGGATTACAGCAGATACAATTTTATATAGACCCCATAAGCGGCGTGGTATATACCCAGAAAGACGTGGAGGGCTACCTCCGTAAGATCAACGCAACCGACCGCGAGTTATACTTTACCCCGCTATCCACAAAGCGCATCATCTATAAAATGATGGAAGAACTGGCGCTCTGCTTCCGCTACCGCCGCGAAGACCACAAAGCCGACGAGATACAGCAGTTGATGAAATTACTGACGGAATAATTCACCATTGCTTATTTATTCCTACGGTTACTTTAAATTTAGTTACAAGGGTCAGATCAAAAACCGGTTCAGGATTGCCATTTTCCCTTAATTCTTCTTTTGCACGCTGAATGCCATAGTTGAACCTGTTCACATACTTTAGTATTTTCATTGCTTCTGCTAAAACTATATTCCGGTAATCACTTGCAAAAGGAAAATTCCGGACATTTACATCTCCATATAATCCGCCTGGGTTTACTATTTCAATACGATTTGTAAACTCATAAATATAGACCGGCGCATTTGATTCATAATTTCTGTGCATTATTGCATTCATTATTAATTCCCGCAAAGCCCAGTAAGCATAATTTCTTGCCACTTTTTCCTGGAACGAATCTACCCTGACCGGCCTTTCCTTTATAATATTTATTTTAATGAAATCATCTATAAGGGTAAGATCCGTTATTAACGGCCCAGAGAATTTTTTCTCGAAATCAACATTACTGGTCATTTCTGCGCCGCTGAATTTTACATATTGTATGTAAGCGCCCGGAAGATAAAACTCCGGGTTAACACCGAATAATAATATTCCGGCATTGGTTGGGCATTTTTCCTTTATATCGTAAAACCTTAGGGATGCAAGCTGTTCTTCCGTTGACCTCCCGTTTTCATTTAAAGTATCTTTGTCAATAGCCAGGGGAAGGTAGGTTGATTTAAAGGGATCAATACTTAAATCTCCGATCCCTGAGCCTATAGCAGGCACCAAATCATACGTTTTAGCATATCCAGCGCGTCTTTCAATAAGTATCTTTTCTTCTTCAATAGTTGCTTTCCCCCTCCTGGGGCCAATACGTATCCAGCACCTTCCATCAAATCGCACGGGCGGATAGGATGAAGGCTTAACTTCAATAACTACTACTTCTCCTTCTTTAAATTTGAATACCGGGCTGACAATAATTGATGGTTGCGGTAAAACATTTCCGTTTGTTTTCACTCCCCCGATCTTTTGAAGTTCATCATCACCCCATGTCATACCTGCAAGGGAACCATCATCATTAACTCCGAGCAAAATATATCCGGACTTGCGGTGATTGGGAAAGTCATTAGACAATGCACATACAGCAGGCCCCAGCTTATCTTCTTTAATAGAAATGGTTCTTTCGATAAGATCGCTTTCCATATCTGCAATAAGTTTTCCCACAAGTTCTTCTGTAATCATATTGTCAGATTATTTTCCTACCCCAAAGTAATGAAAAATAAAACACGGAAGCAAAATAGCGTTATACGCATATTCCAACTTACAAAAACAATCTAACTACACAATAAACACCGGCAGCCAGCATTCCGCTTACGGGTATGGTGAGTATCCAGGCCCAGAGCAGGTTAATGGTAACGCCCCAGCGCACGGCAGAGAGGCGTTTGGTAGCGCCAACGCCCATTATAGACCCGGCTATGGTATGCGTGGTGCTAACGGGTATTTTCAGGTTCTCGGTAAGGAACAGGGTTATAGCGCCTGCTGTTTCTGCGGCTACACCCTCAAAAGGAGTTATCTTGGTAATACGGGTACCCATTGTTTTAATGATCTTCCAGCCGCCGCTGAGTGTGCCGAGGGCAATAGCAGTGTAGCATACCAGCGGTACCCATACCGGCATTTCAGAAAAAGTTTTTATGTGGTGAGCGCTTATAAGGGCTACGGTAATAATGCCCATCACCTTTTGCGCGTCGTTGCCGCCATGCCCTATACTGAAAGCCGCAGATGATACAAGCTGGAACCGCTTGAGGTACATAGTAGAACGGGCAGTGTTGAGAGAGCCGAGGAACATAGTGAAAACGCTCATAGCAGTTAAAATAGTTGCGAGCAATATCCATTTAAAATTCCTCGTGTCTGATAAAACATTGACGAGGTAGTTGGCTGAATGTCCTTTGAGTTTAGAGGGGTCAGTCTCCATTACGTTGAATAATAGTATCATTACAATGGCTATAACTCCAAAAGATAAGATCTTAGGCAATGCTCCCCGCCTGAAGGAATAAATGAACCATAACGAAATGATATACGCCATTACCATACCCATAAGCGGCGCCAGTACAATAAAACTGACTGTTTTGATGATAGGCTCTGTATTTACGGCATTAAAGCCCGCATGGGCTATGGCTGCCCCTGCAAAGCCGCCTATAAGCGTATGAGACGAACTGGAAGGTATGCCAAACCACCAGGTCATCAGGTTCCACGATATGGCAGCAATGAGGCCGGACAATATCACGGGCAGGGTAATAAAATCTTCCTTTACCGTTTTGGCAATGGTATTGGCTACGCCGTGGTCCCTGAATATGAAAAAAGCCACGAAATTGAACAGGGCTGCCCATATCACCGCCTGGAAAGGGGTTAATACTTTTGTGGAGACAATGGTGGCAATGGAATTAGCCGCATCATGAAACCCATTGATGTAATCAAATATTATGGCCAAAACCAGTATCACAATTAGAAGAACCGACATAGCTGGCTATTATGAGTATTTGATAATAATGGATTCTACAACATTGGCGGCGTCTTCGCATTTATCGGTCACTGTTTCCAGCATCTGGTATATGTCTTTTTGCTTGATGAGTTCAACTGCAGTGATAGATGATGAGAAAAGTTTCATCATGGTGCTGTCCAGCAGATCATCAGCGTCATTTTCCAGGCTGTTCACCATTACACAGGCGGCTGTGATGGCGCGCAGGTCTTTCATATCCCTTAGGGCATAAACAGTAATATTTATTGCTGTAATGGATTTGGATATGATTTCGGCAAATGCCGGTAACGTATTGTATTGGTCATCAATCTGGTAATTGACTATTCGCTTGGCTGCGCCCCATATATAATCGGCAATATCATCAAGCGATGTAGCGAGGTAGTGAATGTCTTCCCGGTCTAATGGGGTAATGAAATTACGGCCCAGTTCTATAAATATCCGGTGGGTTGTTTCGTCATTCTTATGCTCCAGGTCTTCAAGCGTTCGCAGCATAGCATCCCTTTTGGAGAGATCCTCTTCCTCCAACGCTTTTTTAAACACACCACCCATTTGCACAAGGGTGGTTGATACCTCTTCAAATAAACTATAAAATATGCGGTCTTTGGGCAGGAAAAATTTCAGTATGGTATCGAATGACATAACAATTTCTTAATGTAGAATTAACACACGCAAAACTATCTGCTAAACACCGGCTTTAAAAGTGGTAACGCAAACTTAATAATTACTTAACATTGGAGATTGGCTGGTGAGAATTGAAGAATGACATATCAACCGCTATATTATCCATTAAAAACAAAAGCGGGAAGCTATATAGCTCCCCGCAATGTCAATCATTGTTCCAACATGATTATTGTTCTATCACGATGTGGAACACTTTATTATCTGATTCCGAACTGAGGTTCAGCAAGTACATACCGTTGGCAACGGTATTGCTGAGTTGAACCGTTTCGTTCATTTCTCCGCCATGTGCCACAACCTTGCTCTTGTAAACTACCTGGCCAAGCACATCGGTTACCTCAATGGTAACTTCTTCATCTGAGGTAGTGCTTAATGAACCCTTGATAGTGAATATTCCCTTGTTAGGATTCGGCACCACGCTAAGGTTACCTGCCATAGCGCTAAGGTGTGTAACGCCGGCATTATTAACCGAGATCCGCACAGCATTAGTTATTGGCTGGCCGCAAACACCGGTTATATCACAGCTTACTACGTCATTGTCAGAGAACTTGTTGCTGATGAATACATCCGAGTTAGCTCCATCAACAGCAGCGCTGTTTATAAGCCATTGATAGGCAAGAACAGGAGCGTTATTGCTAACAGACGCGGCTAATGTTATGCTCTGGCCCTGGTTGATCGTTGTACCCGGTTTAGCAGTAATTACCACAGCATCAGGCAATGCGTCAACAACTACAGGAGTAACATCGGTTACCGTTTCCACGTTATTGGTTACGTAATAGGTTACCATAGTTTCCCCTGCCGTTACACCTGTTACTACCCCGGTTGCAGCATCTACGGTTGCAACTGCGTTATCGCTGCTGCTCCATAACCCGCCTGCCGGATAGTTGTTGGTTAAGTTTACAGAACCACCCAGGCAAACCATTGAAACAGGGTTGGTAACACCTGCGGTAGTGCGGGCGCCGGAATTCACCGTGAATGCCCAGGTAGCGTAAGCAGAACCGCAACTGTTGGTAACCGTATAGGTAATAGTAACCGAACCTACGGCAACACCGGTTACATACCCGGTTGAACCAACTACCGTTGCAATGCTACTGTTGCTGCTGGTCCATGCACCGCCTGTTGTGCCATCAGTAAGTGTTATATGAGCGCCAACAGATATAGTATGCGATGCACCGGATATTGCAGCCACAGTAGGTAATGGCGTTACCGTTACCGTTGCGCTGCCGGCCATATTGCCGGTGCAAGTGCTGGAAGGATTTGTAGCTACCACTGTATAAGTTCCGGCAACAGTCTGCGGGCCAAAGGTGATAGCCGAACCCGAACCGGTTACATAGCTGCCTACAGGGGTGGTACCACCTCTGTACAACTGGTATTGGATACCCGATGTGGAACCGCTAAGGCCAATAGTAACGCCTGAACCGCCTACACAATAACTACCACCACCTGTAACCGTAAAGGTAGTTGGCAACGGATTGACAATAATAGTAGCGCTGCCAGACATACTGCTGACACAACCCGTGGAAGCATTAGTAGCTACTACAGTATAAGTACCAGCAGTTGTTTTTAAACCAAAACTGATCGCGCCGCCTGTACCCGACATCGCAGTACCAGAAGTGGAAGAACCAAGATACAACTGGTAATTAACGCCAACTGTGGAACCGCTGAGTGAAATAGTGAAGCCGGTACCGCCCGCGCAATAACTGCCACCGCCTGATACAAAGTACACAGTTGGTACAGGATTAACGGTAACAGTTGTGCTGCCGGTCATATTAGAGGTACAAGATGAAGATGTGCTGGAAGCGATTACGGTATAAGTACCTACAACGGTCTGCAACCCAAAGGTGATAGCTGACCCGCTACCTGATACATAGCTGCCAACAGCCGTTGAACCGCCTCTGTATAACTGGTAATGGATACCTGATGTGGAACCGCTGAGGCCAATTGCAACTCCCGCGCTACCGGAGCAGTACGCGCCGCCGCCAGTAACTGTATAAGCGGTTGGAGCGGTAGTGGTGGTCACAGATACGGTACCGGTCATTGTTGCGGTACAACCTGTTGTTGCAGTTGCTTTTACAGAGTAAGTACCGGTAGTGGCTTCATCTCCGAAATCAATTGCAGAACCTGTACCTGATACAGCAGAACCTACTGCCGTAGCGCCAACATACAACTGGTAAGTAACTCCGGTAGCAGAACCGCTAAGGCCAATATCAGACCCTGCGCCACCTGTGCAATATGCGCCACCACCGGTAATACTATATGCTGTTGGTAATGGATTGACAGTAACAGTGGCCGTACCGGTCATTGTGCTTGTGCAACCTGTGGTGGGGTTCGTAGCTACAACTGTATAGGTACCTCCGGTAGTTTGTAAACCGAAGTTGATAGAAGTTCCCGCGCCGGTAACATAGCTGCCCACCGGAGTGACTCCATCATATAATTGATAGTGAACACCAGAAGTTGAACCGCTAAGGCCAACATTAACACCCGTACCACCGGCACAATAACTGCCGCCGCCGGTAACTGAATACGCTGTTGGCAATGAATTGATCGTAATTGTTACGCTGCCTGTCATTGTACTTGAGCAACCGGTGGCCGTATTAGTAGCCACAACTGTATAAGCGCCGGAAGCTGTTTCCAGGCCGAAGCTGATAGCTGATCCTGTTCCTGATGCAGAAGCCAACGTTGCAGGGCCGTTATGCAATGAATAAGTAACGCCTGTTGCGGAACCACTCAAACCAACCACAACACCTGTACCACCGGAACAATAGCTGCCACCACCGGTAACCGTATATGCGGCAGGCAATGCGTCAATGGTAATAGTAGCGCTGCCCGACATAGAGTCCGTACATCCTGTAGATGTGTTGGTTGCGATTACGATATAAGTACCACCGGATGTTTCTAAACCGAAATCAAGGCCGGAACCAGTGCCTGCAAGAGGGCTGCCAAGTGTAGCAGGCCCATTATGTAATTGGTAATTAACGCCGGACGTTGACCCGCTTAACGTAATGTGCAGGCCAGAACCACCAGAGCAATAGCTGCCACCACCCGACACTGTGTAAGCGGTAGGTAATGGATTAATAGTTATTGAAGCGCTGCCCGACATTGTGCTCGTGCAACCGGTCGGGTACGAAGCAATCACTGTATATGTACCCGAAGTGGTCAGCGAACCAAAGCTGATAGCTGATCCTGTACCTGATACCGGGCTGCCAACAAGAGACGTACCATTATATAACTGGTAGCTTACCCCTGTCTGAGAATATGTTACGCCGATTGCTACTCCCGATCCACCCGCACAATAAGAACCACCGCCTGTTATTGAATAAACAGAAGGCACCGGATTAACAGAAACACCAACGCTGCCTATCATACTGCTGGTACAACCGGTAACCGTATCTCTTGCAATTACGGTATAAGTACCGGCTACTGTTTGAGCGCCAAAGTCTAATGAGAGCGAAGTACCTGCTACAGGGCTACCTGAAGTTGATGAGCCATTATATAACTGATAGCTGATACCCGTGCTGGAACGTGACAAACCAATGTGTACGCCTGTGCCACCATAACAATACGCCCCACCGCCGGTTACTGTATCAAGAGCCGGCAGAGAACTTAATGTAACTGTAACGCTTCCGGTCATTGTATCCGTACAGCCGGTGGTAGCATTTGTAGCAACCACTCTGTAAGAACCGGTACCGGTTTTCAGGCCAAAGTCAAGTGAACCACCCGTGCCTGATACAGCAGCGCCTGATGCAGCGCCTGCATAATACAATTGATAATTAACGCCTGCATCCGATCCGCCTAACCCAACATGAACGCCGGAACCGCCAGGGCAATAACTGCCACCACCGGAAACGCTGTACAAGGTTGGCACTGCATTGATAGATATTACAGCGGAGCCAGACATATTATTTGGACAAGAGGTACTGTTCCTTGTAGCTATTACGGTATAAGTACCACTAACTGTTTCAGCGCCGAAGCTAACAGCCGAACCGGTACCTGCTACTGTACCCATCAGCGTACCGCTATTATATAACTTGTATGTAACACCTGTATCAGAACCGGATACGCCGATTGAATCACCCAGGCCACCACCACAATAACTGCCGCCACCGGTCACAGAATAAACAGTGGGCAATGGCAGAACGGTTATTACCGCAACGCCAGCCATAGTGTTGATACAACCTGTAGAAGTGTTTGTAGCTACTATGCTATCTCTGCCGGCGGCAGTTTGCAAGCCGAAATTGATACCGGAACCTGTGGTACCTCCATGTAGAGCGCCAACGGCAGTAGTACCATTATATAGCTGGTAGTTAACGCCACTGGTAGAACCAGAAAGCGTAACAGCAACACCTGTTCCACCTAAACAATAACTGCCACCACTGCTTACTGTAAAGGCAGTAGGTAAAACATTGATAGCTACAGTAACCGAAGTTGACATTAAATTCGTGCAACCGGTAAGGGTGTTAGTGGCTGTTACCGTGTAAGTGCCTGCTGTTGTTTGCAAGCCAAAGCTGATAGCGGCGCCGGTACCTGCCACAGGTGAACCTCCGGAACTCAATTGATAACTAACTCCTATCTGGCTATTAGACAATCCGACTACAACCCCGGTTCCACCGGCACAATAACTACCGCCGCCGGTCATTGGGTATGCAGTAGGCGCAGCATTAACAACTATTGAAGCGCTGCCGGACATCGTGCTGGTGCAACTGCCGGTAGTGGTTGATGCAATAATAGTATAGCTACCGGCACTCCCTGAGCCATATGGCCCAAAGCTAAGCGCAGAACCGGTACCTGTTACGGTCGTTACATTAACAGTGCCATTATACAACAGGTAACTTGCGGAAGTCTGGGAGCCGGACAATGTAATTGACCAGCTTGTACCTGCTCCTGAGCAGATAGCGCCACCTCCGCCAACAGCATACACCGTTGGTAAAGGAATAACCGTGATAACAGCGCTTCCGGTCATTGAAGTGGTACAACCCGTCGAAGTACCTGTCGCTATCACTGTGTAGGTTCCTGCTGCGGTCATTGCGCCGAAACTGATCCCCGAACCTGTACCGCCAAGAGCGGCGCCAACCGGCGAACCTGAATTATATAACTGGTAAGTAGTCCCCGTTTGTGAGCCACCTAAACCAACCGGTAAGCCTGAACCACCGGCGCAATAACTACCCGTACCCGTGACACTGAATGCTGTAGGCAATGTGCTGACAGAAACAGTAGCGCTGCCAGTCATCGTGCTGGTACATCCTGCGCCACTTGTTGCCACTACTGTATAGGAAGGTGCGCTTACAGCTGTTATCAAGCCAAAATCAAGTGAAGAACCGGTACCTGATAAAGCAGAGCCAACAGCGGTAGAACCGTTAAATAACTGGTAACTGGTACCGGTTGTTGAATTGCTTAACCCGATATGCACACCACCGGAGCCAGGGCAATAAGCTCCGCCGCCGGTTACTGTATAGGCTGTAGGTAAAGGATTGATGGTAACTATAACGCTACCCGACATTGGGCCAACGCACCCCGTAGTGGTATTGGTTCCTACTACCGTATAAGTACCCGCTGTTGTCTGCAGGCCAAAATCCAATGAGAATGTTGTGCCGCCTAAAGGACTGCCAGTAGGAACTCCGCCTACATATAACTGGTAAGAGACGCCGCCTATAGATCCAAGCAGGCCCACATGAACGCCACCCGTTCCAGCACAATAGCCGCCACCGCCGGATACGCCGTATGGAGTAGGCAATGGATTGCTGAATACGGTATCAGTACCGGTCATAGTCTGGGTACAACCTGTCGCTGTGTTTGTAGCTATGATAGTATATGAAGTGCCTGCGGCAGTTATCAATCCGAAATCAATAGCAGAACCTGTACCGGAAACAGCAGTACCAACTGGTGTTGACCCGCTGTATAACTGGTAACTGATCCCTGTATTTGAACTACTGAGTCCGATATGTACCCCTGTACCACCGGTGCAATAGCCGCCGCCGCCTGTTATTGAATAAGCAGTTGGTAACGGATTAACAGTTCCGGGAATTACAGCAATACAACCTGTTGATAACGTATAAGTAAATGTAAGCGTACCGGCTGTTATTCCGGTAACAACGCCTGTAGCGTTAATAGTACCTACAGCAGTATTGCTGCTGCTCCATGCACCGCCTGTTGTTGGATCTGTAAGCGATGCTGTCGAACCTATACATACCGCATTTGTTCCGGTTATGGAAGCCGGCAACGGATTAACTGTTATAGTTGCTGTAGCCTTACAACCGGTAGGTAACGTATAAGTTATGGTAGGCGTACCGGTTGAAACTCCGGTAACAACACCCGTCGTTGACCCTACTGTTGCCCATGCCGTAGTACTGCTCGTCCATAAACCGCCTGTACCTGATGTATCAGTAAGCGTTATTGTTGACGCAACACACACATTCATAGTTCCGAATATAGCCGAAGGCGTCGGATTAACTGTTACGGTCGTTATTTTGAAACAACCTGCAGGTAAGGTATAAGTAATTGTTGCTGTACCTGCCGTTACCCCTGAAACAACACCTGAGCCGCTGCCAACAGTAGCATTTGCGTTACTGCTGGTCCAGGTACCGGTGGTTGTTGAGTCAAACAAGGTTGTGGTTGAACCGGTACATACCGTTAAAGTACCGGTAATATTTGATGGTGCCGGATTTACGGTAACCGGTAATGTAACAAGGCAACTACCCAAAGTATAAGTTATCGTAGGACTGCCTGCCGCAACACCGGTAACTATTCCTGTTGAGCCGATGCTTGCAAGAGATGAATTACTGCTGGTCCAGGTACCGCCGCCTATTGCATCAGAAAGCGCAGTTGTTAAGCCTAAGCAAACAATATTAGTTCCTGATATAGCGGCAGGGGTCTGGTTAACAGTAATACCTGTTGTAGCAGTACAGCCGGTTGACAATGTATAAGTGATCGTCGCGCTGCCCGCTGCCACACCTGTTACAACACCAGTAGCCGACACGCTGCCAATGGCAGTATTGCTGCTGCTCCAGGTACCGCCGCCGGCGTCAGACAATGTCACTGTTGTGCCGGAGCATAACGTGGTAATACCTGAAATAGCAGAAGGTAATGGATTAACTGTGACAGTAGTTGTTGTTATACAACCTGTGGGCAGCGTATAAGTGATGGTTGGCGTACCGGAAGACACACCCGTTACCACGCCTGTTCCGCTCACTACAGTAGCTTCGCTGGTATTGCTGCTTGTCCAGCTTCCGCCACCGGAACCATCTGAAAGGTTGGTAGTTGAACCAACGCATACATTAGCAGTACCTGAAATTGAAGCAGGTAATGGATTAACAACTACTGATGACGTTACGAAACAACCCGCAGGTAACGTATAAGTAATTGTAGCCGTCCCTGCTGAAACTCCTGTTACAATTCCTGTTGAGCCAACACTTGCATAAGAAGGACTGCTCCAGGTACCGCCGCTTGTGGCGTCTGTCAATGTTGTTGTCAGCCCGATACAAACACTTCCAGCGCCTGAAATAGCCGCAGGTACCGGGTTAACCGTAAACGAGCTAATCGTTGTGCAACCTGCCGGTAATGTATAAGTAATACTTACCGTACCCGCCGCAATACCTGTTACTACGCCATTAGTGGCGCCTATAGTAGCAAGCGAAGGATTACTGCTGCTCCATGTACCGCCGCTTGTACCATCGCTGAGTGTAGTCGTCTGGCCCACGCATACGTTGGTAGCGCCGCCAATTGATGGAGGAGTTGGATTAACCGTGAACGATGTGGTTGCTATACAACCTCCTGGTAAGGTATAAGTAATTGAAGCAGTACCTGCTGATACTCCCGTTACAATTCCTGTTGAACCAACAGTTACAAAAGATGTACTGTTGCTCCATGTACCGCCGGTAGTAGCATCTGTCAATGTGGCCGTAAGCCCTACGCATACACTGGTAGTGCCTGAGATGCCTGCCGGGGTAGGATTAACTGTTATCATAGCCGTAGCTATGCAACCTGTAGGCAGTGTATAAGTCATTATTGGCGTACCTGTTGATACTCCCGAAACAATACCGGAGCTTATGCCGATAGTGGCAAGAGCAGTATTGCTGCTGGTCCACGAACCACCGCCTGAAGTATTTCCTAAAGTGAGCGACGACCCTGTGCAGATACTTCCCGCGCCGGTAATGGCAGCCGGTAATGGATTGACCGTGATGGAAGTTGTGGTAGTACAACCTGTAGGCAATGTATATGTAATTGTATCGGCGCCCGGAGCAATACCGGTAACAACCGCTGTGCCAGAACCAATTGTGGCAACGCCTGAATTACTGCTGCTCCATGTACCCGAACCGGCGTCTGTCAGCGTAATGGTTGAACCAACGCACACACTTGAAGAACCGGATATTGTTGATGGTAACGGATTAACCGATACAACAGCTGTGCCGCTCATATTCGCAAGACATGAAGTGCTGGAAATAGAAGCAACCACTGTATATGTTCCGGCTGCTGTTTGTAAACCAAAACTGAGCGCAGAACCTGTACCGGATACCGGCGTGCCTACCGGCGATGTACCGTTATATAACTGGTAATTTACGCCGCTGGCAGAATTAGATAAACCAACTGTTACGCCGGTTCCACCTGCACAATAGCTGCCGCCGCCCGTCATTGCATAGGCTGCTGGCAATGGATTGATTGAAACTGTTGCGCTGCTGTACATATTATTTGTACAACCGGTTGTTGCATTAGTGGCTATTACAGTATAAGTGCCGGCAGTGGTTTGCAATCCGAAATCAATACCGGAGAACGAACCGGCCACAGGGCTTCCTATTGGGGTTGAACTATTATACAACTGGTAATTTACGCCGCCGGTAGAGTTGGACAAGAAAACATGAACACCCGACCCGCCGGAGCAATAAGCGCCACCACCGGTAACCGTATCAACTACAGGAAGCGGATTAACTGTGAAGGTACCGGTATTGCCGCTTGATAAACCGCTGCTGCAACCCAGTGTGTTGGTAATTAAGTTAATCGTCACAGTAGTAGCGCCTGTACCTGTCAGTAAAGATGAAAGTATGGTGAACGTACCTGTGGTACCGGTACCCATTGTAAGCGTAGCCGTATCTCCTGTTGATGTATTTGCTCCTGAAAGGCTATAAGTGGCAATAAATGTACCTGCGCCAAGAGAAGAAGAATTTACGGTAACAACGGAAGGTAAACCTACGCATTGCGACGTCACTGCCGGTGAAGTAAATGCGCTGATATTTGGCACAGCGTTAACGGTGACTGTGGTCATTACTGCGCAACCTGCCGGCAATGTATAAGTTATAGTTACATTACCTGCCGCTACCCCGGTAACAATACCTGTAGATCCCACAGTGGCCACAGCAGCATTACTGCTCGTCCATGAACCTCCGCTCACACCATCAGATAAAGTAACCGTTGAGCCTGCGCATACAACCATAGTACCTGTAATTGCTCCCGGTATTGGATTAACCGTGAAGGTGGCTGTAATGCTGCACCCTGTAGGCAATGTATAAGTAATAAGAGATGTTCCTGGCGTAAGAGCAGAAACAATGCCTGTAGAACCTATAGTTGCTACAGAAGTAGTACCGCTCATCCATGAGCCGCCGCCTGACCCATCAGATAATGATGTGGTTAACCCGGCACAGGCTGATAAAGTACCGCCGATCGCAGCCGGAGCAGGATTCACTGTTATAACTGCCGTAACTAAGCAGCCTGTTGGCAATGTATAAGTAATAGTGGGCGTACCTGCCGCGATACCTGTTACCGTTCCTGATGAGCCTATGGTTGCTTCAGCAGTATTGCTGCTGCTCCATATACCGCCGCTTGTTGTACTGCTCAATGTTGTCGTAAGTCCCGGGCAAACATTGAAAGTACCCGTTATAGAACCTGGTAATGGGTTCACCGTTATTGCCATTGTTGACATACAACCGGTAGGTAATGTATAAGTAATAACAGATGGGCCTGCAGACACACCGGTCACAACACCTGTAGATGAACCAATAGTAGCAGAACCACTGCTGGTCCACACACCACCTGAAGCGCTGTCGCTTAACGCTATCGTTGAGCCTGCGCAAACAGCGGAAGACCCTGTAATAACAGACGGTAATGGATTAACGGTAATAGTAGCTGTAGTAATACAACCCGTAGGCAGTGTATAGGTAACAGAAGTATTACCCGCTGAAATACCCGTTACTGTGCCGGAACCCGAACCAATAGTAGCGATAGCTGTATTACTGCTGGTCCATGTTCCTGAACCGGAAGCATCATTTAATGAAGTCGTTAAGCCAACGCAAACATTCATTGTACCGGTGATAGATGCCGGTAATGGATTAACAGTAAGTATAGTAGTAGCAATACAGCCGGTTGGCAATGTATAAGTAATAACAGGATTGCCCGCAGCAACACCGGTCACATTACCGGAAGTTGAACCGATCGTAGCTTTAGTAATATCGCTGCTGCTCCATGTGCCACCGCCGCCTGAAACATCAGACAAGGAAGTAGATAAGCCCACGCAAACTACAGCCGTGCCTGAAATGGCTGCCGGTAACGGATTAACCGTAATAACTGTGGTTATCATACAGCCGGTTGGCAATGTGTAGGTTACAACAGGGTTTCCTGCTGAAATACCTGTCACTAAACCGGAAGATGATCCCACAGTTGCCTGTGCCGGATTACTGCTGGTCCAGTTACCGCCAGCGGTTGACGAAAGGTTGGTTGTAAAGCCAACACATACAGGAGCATTACCCGTAATAGCAGATGGCAATGGATTAACGCTTACAGTAGTTGTTGTGATACAACCTGTAGGTAATGTATAAGTAATTGTTGCAGTACCTGCCGTAGTACCGCCGGTAACCACTCCTGTAGTTGAAATCACCGTGGCAACACTTGTATTGCTGCTGCTCCATGTACCACTTGCGGAAGAGTCAAATAATGTAGTTGTAGAGCCGGTACAAACAACCATAGTTCCTGTAATTACAGAAGGTAACGGATTGACCGTGATCGTAGCCGTGGCCATACAACCTGTTGGCAATGTATATGTAATTACCGGGTTGCCTGCGCTGATACCTGTAACGGTACCGGAAGACGAACCAATTGTTGCTTCGGCAGTATTGCTGCTGACCCATGTTCCACCTGAGGTAGAAGACAATGAAGTAGTTCCACCTATACAAACCGGGGTATTGCCACTAATAGCAGATGGTAATGGATTAACAGTTACCGTGGTTGAGATGATACAACCTGTTGGCAAAGTATAAGTAATATTAGCCGTACCAAAGCCAACGCCGGTAACAACGCCACCGGTGCCTACTGTTGCAACTCCTGTGCTTCCGCTGCTCCAGGTACCGCCTGTTGCTGTCTCTGTTAAGGTTGTGGTTGACCCTACGCACACAACAGTTGTTCCGGTAATAGCAGCAGGCAATGGATCAACTACAAAAGCAGTAGTTGTATAACAGCCCGTTCCTAAAGTATAAGTAATAACTATAGTACCCGCAGTGATACCGGTCACAATACCGGATGAGGAACCTATGGTAGCATAGGTACTGTTGCTGCTGCTCCAGGTACCCGGAATGCTGCCATCGCCAAGAGTAGTTGTCAGGCCTACGCATACATTGGCAGTGCCGGTAATTATTGAGGGTAATGGATTA
>Ga0206825_1033_pt1 | contig 32211 bp, 29 predicted proteins | sample Alteio_BWOrgCont_79_FD_152875 | JGI IMG/M metagenome (GOLD analysis project Ga0206825, IMG submission 152875) | Enriched cells from forest soil in Barre Woods Harvard Forest LTER site, Petersham, Massachusetts, United States -... | ecosystem: Environmental > Terrestrial > Soil > Temperate forest >...
ACCCGTTGATCCAGTCGGACCTTGGACTCCCGTCGGGCCAGTTGGACCGATTGATCCTTCACCTCCCGTTGGTCCAGTAGAACCCATTGATCCAGTCGGGCCTTGGACTCCTGCCGGACCAGTGGGACCGGTTGATCCTTCAGCTCCCGTTGATCCTGTTACACCTGTAGGTCCGGTCGGGCCTTGGACTCCCGTCGGGCCAGATGAGCCCATTGGACCAGTCGGACCGGTCGAACCTTGATCTCCTGCAGGTCCCGTTGGTCCAGTAGAACCCGTTGATCCAGTCGGGCCTTGGACTCCTGCCGGACCAGTGGGACCGGTTGATCCTTGATCTCCTGTAGGTCCCGTTGGTCCAGTAGAACCCGTTGATCCACTCGGGCCTTGGACTCCCGTCGGGCCAGTCGGACCGGTCGAACCTTGATCTCCTGCAGATCCCGTTGGTCCAGTAGAACCCGTTGATCCAGTCGGGCCTTGGACTCCCGTTGGACCAGCGGGACCGGTTGATCCTTGCCCCCCGCCTCCAGGACCTGTAGGTCCCGTCGGGCCAGCTGGACCGGTTGATCCTTGCCCCCCGCCTCCAGGACCTGTAGGTCCCGTTGGACCAGCGGGACCGGTTGATCCTGAACCACCGCCACCAGGACCTGTGGGTCCAGTTGGACCGATGCAACATGGCCCTGGAGGTCCTGGCGGACCGGCTGGTCCAGGAGCACCTGGAGGACCTTGTTTAGGCGGTTTACCACAACCGTCTTTTGTTAGGTGAATGTGTTCATTTGTTAGTTGAATGTGTTCATTATATCTAGGAACTGAGATCGGTTTTCTGGGAATTAAATCTTGCGAATTCTCATAAGGTATCCAGTCTTCTGCCTTCCAGAATTCGAATGTGTCAGGAAGAAGGCTTTGCGAAGCAGCGACTAAATGAACAGGCTGATGAGAATGACAAAAAGACCAAAACAAAAAAAAGAGACCGGTTTTGCACATCAAAGCCGCAAAATAAATGGAGGGTTTTCTTCCACATATCTTTGTTATCTGCATAAAATACGATCTACCTTCGTCTGAATGAAAAATACTGGCATCAAAAATAAGCTTAACTATAGAAATTAATTTTTTAACCTGTTTTGAACTTCTTAGCAAGAAGATTTTTAACCTCAAACCTATGATTGACCTCTATTGATTATTTCAGCATAACGTTTTTGTTTCGGTAGCATAGCCAAGTGGTAAGGCAGAAGCCTGCAAAGCTTCCATCAGTTCAATGAAAAAGAGATGGAAGAAAAAGTCATCGCCGATTTGAAAGAGGGGAAAGAAATAAGACTCTATGAAAGCAACCCAAACAACCATGAGCGACTTCGTCTGCACACAATAATCCATGAAAAGCTTTTGTCCTTCAAATTCGGAAAGGTGCTAGCTTTTCAGAGTAAAACTGAGGTTATTATCTGGGAAATCTGCAAGGCGCCGCCGAAGGCGGGACCCCGATGCAGGCAACCCCGCAGCGAGTTGTCGAAGCAGGAGAGCGCAGCAGATTGCCCAGAGAACAGGTTTGTCAAAGTCAAAAATTGGGAAATTTAAGTAATATATCCACTTCCGATGCCATTGAGATCGCTGTGGAACTCCGTGGAATTCCCAAGCGGGATATTTACAACCTGATTCATATTAGACTTTGCGGATGGATTCATCGATTGGTTTTTTTCTCAGCGATTTAAAGGAAAGAAACACGAAAACCCCGTCCTTTAGGACGGGGTTTGCACATGCCCTTATGATCAATCTATCTCAATGCTGACAATATTGATACTCCGCTCGTACATATCCGGATCACCATTATCTCCCCGTTCTAAATCCAGCAAAATGTAGTCATTTGCTTTAAATCCTGGTGTTCCCGCATTAAGCGTAAACACAGCTTCATAATGCGCAAACTGATTCGGTAACGTTGGTTCGAGTACTGTAGCAGAATAAAAATTGCCCGAGTTTGAAGTAAAGACGTTTGTGGGTACCGTGGTTCCAAAGCCACCAGGGCTTACAGATAACCCAAACAGCGTTAATGCAACATCTTGCGGCAAGATAGCACCATTGAACGTAAGAACATAATGCACTCTTACAGTGAAAGTGCTACTACTGTAAGTGCTAGGCAGGGTGAACGCTAAGACCACCCCATGATCAAGGGTTACTGCATCATCATGTAACGCGATGATCGGGATTTGTATGCTAGGAAGCAGAGAATAATTAAATTGATCTACAGAACCGCTAGCATTATTACCAAGCCTCATACTGTAGGCATTGAATACTAGGCTAGAAGCTCCTGTTGTTCCGGTGGGGCCTGTAGGACCTGTTGCTCCCGTTGTTCCTGTTGTTCCGGTAGGGCCTGTAGGACCTGTTGCTCCTGTTGTTCCGGTGGTACCTGTTGTTCCGGTGGGGCCCGTAGGACCTGTTGTTCCTGTGGTACCTGTCGTTCCGGTAGGGCCTGTAGGTCCAGTAGGGCCTATGGCACCTGTTGGACCACCGCTTGGGCCAGTGGGTCCAGTGGGGCCTTGAGGTCCACCACTTGGGCCAGTGGGTCCAGTGGGGCCTTGAATTCCTGGAATTCCTGGGGGACCTTGTTTCGGAGTCTTACAATCTGAAAAAAGCACGCTCGTATTTAATAAGAAAATCCCTGCACAAAAACAGCGCAAAAAAATACTTTGATTTTTCATATCTCTATTCCTCTATTTGTTTCGGAGATGCTCTCTCCAAAGTTACAAATCCCATTATCTGATGCAATCTCTTGAGTTTTAACAGAGGTTTCAGCGGATACCTCAAGTGAAGAAGCAAGTGATTAAAACCAATAACGCCAACTCCTGCGCTACAATTTTGAAAAAAGTTTACTGATATAGTTTTTTTTGTAAATATTAACTTGAACGTGCCAGCAATGATTTTCCGAAAAGAAAATCTAAAAAAGCCAAAAATTCTTCTCGCTACGAGGAGATTTTGTAAAAGCCTATTTATAAGTCTGGGATCCGCCCCTAGGTAATGTTAGAAGTTTTATCCATGCGCTTCCAAAGAACGAAGTGTAGATGGTTACATCATACCCAAAATAATCTATACAGCTCAGTCGGGCTCTGAAAATGAAAAATTTTGGTGAAAATCTTAGCTTTGCACTCGAGCTCTTTCTTCACTCATAACTTTTGGGTTGATTTTATGGAGGATTGCCCCAGATTTCGAGATGATTTTTAAAAATTTTTCGGGCACTAATAGCCGGAAGGTGCCTATAGTGCCCGAAAAAATTTAAAAAAGCGCCCGAAAGGTGGGGTAAGACTCTATGAAAGCAACCCAAACAACCTTGAGCGACTTCGTCTGCACACAATAATCCATGAAAAGCTTTTGTCCTTCAAATTCGGAAAGGTGCTAGCTTTTCAGAGTAAAACTGAGGTTCACAATTGCTGTGAGCGTGCAGCAGCTTCCGGAAGGATTAAGCAGGACAACAAGAACCTATCCATTTTTATTGATTGTTTGTAAAAAATAAATATGCAACGATAGAAGAACGTTCGTGATTAAAGATCGAGAGGATGTGATGTATTTACAAAAATTCAACAAAATACGATTTTCCAAACACCCTTTTTTCTACGGCGCCTTGCTTCTTTTTTCAAATATCTATGCCGTACAAAACCAGGCTGAGCTTATCCAGGAAGGAAAGAGTTTAACCGCACTAGCAAAACCTATGCTAGCTAACGTACTTTGGTATCGCGAACCAAAACCTGTTGAAGAGCCTGTTCCAACGCCATGTATTGGATCTTTAACAGTCCGCCATATCGAACGTGGAGGAGTGGGATACAAGGAAGGCTACTCTACTTTAGAAGGTTTGGTATTTCCTATTCGTTCAACCAACTATATTTGGCCTTTTCTGGATCTTCGTTTTCATCGTTTCGATAATAATGAGATTGCCGCCAATGGTGGTTTAGGATTTCGATACAATGCTTTTCACAATAAAATAATTTTCGGTTTGAACACCTATTTCGATTATAGATCTGATCATGATCATCGCTTTCATTTTCCTCAAATCGGTTGTGGTTTTGAGATGCTAAGTCGAGCATTAGATCTTCGGGTCAATGGTTATTTTCCTTTAAAAAAAGAAAAGACGATACGCCACTGTGTTTTTGACCATTATCAGGGCGGCTTTATCATGAGTAGAAAAAAAGTTGAGGTTGCTCTCGAAGGTGTCGATTTAGAGATTGGCAGATCTCTGAGACAAACAAATTTAATAGATCTTTATGCTGCCATAGGACCTTACTATTATGGTGGCAATGCTTGTCGTCATACCATTGGAGGAAGATTCCGCTTGAACCTGAATATTTATGACTATTTTTTTATCGATGGCATTTTGAGTTATGATCATCTTTACAAAACAAAGGCTCAAGGACAGATTAGATTTAATTTTCCCATCGGTTGTACTTCGGAAAAAACCCGTATGAGGAAAAAGCTCACTCAACCCATTCAACGACATGAGATTATCGTTCTCTCTAAATACTGCAAATGGAAAAAAAACTTTTAAATAGAGGTATACCAGATTCGGTTGAAAGGTAAAGAATTTGAGCCAGGCGCAGCCGGCGCTAGAGCAGCTCAACTTGAATAAGCTCTAGCGATGCAGGCGGGTCTCAAAGTCAGTGGCTGTTCGACGCAGCCAAAACCTTACTTTTCAACCGAATCCGGTATAGTTGCAAAACTTCCCGATCCAGAAAAATCGATGATTTTGAGCAGGTTTATCGGGGCCGTCATGCGGCCTGTACTCCACTGCAGGGCCCTACTCCGGGGAGTAGGGCCCTGCAGTGGAGCGATAAAATGGCTCAAGATGATGTCAATTTCTTGGCATCAGAACGAACTTTTTGACTGTGCGAAACTACGGAACCGTTAGCCAATCTAAGACGTGAAGATCTATCTTGCGATTTGCTGACTTATCTTTTGCCATCAATTTCGATGTATAACTAAAAAAATATTTGTCAACTTATCATAGACATGATTGACCTCTATTGATTATTTCAGCATAATGCTGCTGTTTCTGGTGGCATAGCCAAGTGGTAAGGCAGAAGCCTGCAAAGCTTCCACCCTCGGTTCGATTCCGAGTGCCACCTATTTATATGTTGTACTTAGTCGCGACTCCCCTCGGTCACCTCAAAGACATCACCTTGCGTGCCATTGAAGTTCTGAAGGTGTGCGACTACATCTTGTGCGAAGATACCCGCCATAGCCGGGTTCTCCTTGAAGAATACCAGATCAACAAACCACTGAAAAGCTTTCATCAGTTCAACGAAAAAGAGATGGAAGAAAAAGTGATTGCTGATTTGAAAGAAGGGAAAGAAATTGGCCTGATCAGCGATGCAGGAACACCTGGTATTTGCGATCCAGGTGAAGCCCTCGTCAAACGATGCTATGCTGAAAATCTTCCCTTCACTGCCATTCCTGGACCGTCAGCCTGGGTCATGGCACTTGCTCTTTGCCCTTTCAACAAAGAGCATGTCCAGTTTGTTGGCTTTCTTCCCAAAAAAGAAGAAGAACGAAAAAGAGTCTTAGCCTCTACCCTCACCTCTACTGCGACGACTATCTTCTACGAATCCCCTCACCGGCTTGTCGATTCTCTTCAAGCGTTGCAACCCTCAAGGAAAGCTTGCGTGATGCGTGAGCTGACCAAGAAATTTGAAGAACATCGGCTGGGCACAGCTCGTGAACTTGCACAATATTACAAACAAAATCCTCCCAAAGGAGAAATCGTCGTCATCGTCGAAGGCACCTTGCAAGATTATTCTTCACTTTCTCCCCAAGAGCATGTAAAGTTTTTGGAAAAGGAGTATCATATATCCACTGCTGATGCGATTAAGATCGCCGCAGAGCTGCGTGGAATTCCCAAGCGGGATATTTATAACCTGATCCATAAGAAATAGGAGTTTATCTATGCAAGTCTCTTTACAAAGTGCGGTTTGCCTTACCACTTGTGCTGCCGTCTCTGCCTATAGCGCTTATTCAAATTACTTAAGCTGGGTTTCATGTTTTGCTATCGGTATCATATGGGGATATGATATGGGACAAAACGCCCTAGAAAAACTTGACAATCATCCTGATGCGCAACAACTAAATAGGGCAGTCAAATTTCTTACCAACTCGATGCCTGACATCACAGTGACAGCTATCCATTTGGTAGCTCTAGGTTTTATCAGCCAGAGAATCCAATCACCTTCAGAATTGGGTATCCGACTCGCAACTATTTTCTGCAGTGGATTGGCAAGCTTGGCATTTGGTATGAACGTGGGAAAGCTATTTCAATTAGACATTTTGCGTAGAAGTGAAAATCCTCAGATCCAAGAATTATTGAAAAAAGCGATCATTTGATTATTTGAGGGCACTTAAGTTATAGTGTGCTCAATGAAACTTGTTGTAGATGTCGGCACTCAGAAGATTAGCGTCGGGCTGTTTGAAGGTGATCGTCTAATCCAAGCAGCTCAATTCAAACATCCCGAAGAATTACTCGCATTTCTCAAAGGAAAAACCATCGAGCAAGGCTTTGCTACAGGTGAGTTGAATATAGATCTCGGCTTTCCTTGTAAATCTTTAGACACCTCTGACTTTAAACGGCTTGCTACTGACGAAACCTTTCCTCTTTTAAGGCCAGATAGAATTGCAAATATCTTCGGAGCACTATATCATTTTCCGTTGAACGATTGTGTGATTGTCGACATCGGAACAACAGTCCGTTTTGATTATGTCACCAAGCACGGCGTCTATCTAGGTGGGGCTATTTTTCCCACGATTTTGACAGAAGCGATGCCGCCTGCTTTAGGGAAGGACAAACTCGCACAAGAAAAAAGCGGCTGCTATTTCGGATTATTAGGAGCTATCGAGCGGATCGTCGCAGAGCTTAGGTTATCGTCTGAGACACCAAGTGGTGTGATGACAGTTGCGACAGGCGGAAGGTCGCACATCATGCAAAAAGATTTAGAAGACTTCATTGACAAAGTCGATCCTGCACTCACGTTGATGGGATTAAACCAGATTTTAAAGGAGAAGATATGACAACAGCGAAAGAACTCATTTTTGAAGAAGAAGCAAGAGAAAAACTCCGCGAGGGCGTTGAGCAGCTCGCTGATGTCGTCAGTCACACTCTCGGGCCTAAAGGCCGCAATGTCGGACTCCAATCTAGCTGGGGCGCTCCAACGATCACCAATGACGGCAACAGCATTGTCAAAGACATCGAGTTCAAAGACCAGTACCTGAACATGGGTGCTTCAATGGCAAAAGAAGCTGCTGCGAAGATGAAAGAAAAATGCGGCGATGGCACGACCACGACGATTCTCCTGCTTCGAGCCCTTGTCAAAAACGGCCTACAAAACATCTCTTCTGGTGCAAGTCCGATCGGACTCAAACGCGGTATGGATAAAGCTCTTGAAGCGATCTTGAAAGAGCTGACAGAGCTCTCCATTCCTGTTAAGAACGATCAAGAAACCAAAAACATCGCGATTGTTTCGGCATCTGGAAACGAAGAGATTGGCACTTTCATCTCTGAGGCGATCAAAAAAGCGGGAAAAGGCGGCGTGATCACGATCGAAGAAGGAAAAACCACTGAAACCACGATTGAAGTTGTTGAAGGGATGCAATTTGACCGTGGATACAGCAGCTCATATTTCTGCACGAATACTGAAAACCTATCTGTAGAGATGAGCGATGTCAAAATCTTGATCACCGACAAAAAAATTAGTTCGATCCAGGAAATCCTTCCTCTCTTGCAAGGCGTTGCAGGTACAGCTCAAGAACTCCTTTTAATTGCTGATGACATCGAAGGCGATGCACTTTCCACTCTGGTGATCAACAAACTCCGTGGAACTCTCAAAGTTTGTGCGATCAAAGCTCCTGGTTTTGGAGACCGTAGAAAAGCGATGCTCGAAGACATCGCAGTTTTAACAGGAGCGACCGTGGTCACTGAAGACACCGGCATGGTTTTGAAAGAAGCCTCTGTGGACGTTTTGGGGCAGGCCGATAAGATTCTGGTGACCAAAGAAAAAACGACAATCATCGGCGGCAAAGGCGATCCTGAAACAATCAAAGCCCGCGTCAAACAACTCTCTGCTGAAAGCAAAGAAGCAGAAAGCACGTACGACAAAGAAAAAATCGAAGAGAGAAAAGCCAAGCTTTCTGGCGGCGTTGCGGTGATCCATGTCGGAGCTCCAACAGAGCCCGAAATGCGTCAAAAGAAACAAGCGTTCGAAGACAGCTTGAATTCCACAAAAGCAGCTTTAGAAGAAGGCATTGTTCCCGGTGGAGGCATCGCACTGCTTCGTGCTTCAAAAGCTGCTAAAATCAAGCTCCAAGGAGACGAACTGACCGGTGCCCAAATTGTTCTAAAAGCTTGTGAAGCGCCTTTCCGGCAAATCGTTACAAATGCAGGACTCGATGGTTCTGTGTTCTTAGAACAAATTCTCTCTAGTGCAGAGAGCTTTGGTTTCAATGCTTTAAAAGAAAAAGTTGAAGATCTGATGATTTCTGGCGTTGTCGACCCCTCTAAAGTGGTGAAAAATGCCCTCCAATTTGCAGTCTCTTCAGCTGGCATCATTTTACTCTCAGAAGTTTTGATTGGAAATGCCCCAGATGACGAGCCTAAACCATAAAATCAAGATCCTTCCTTGCAGAGGAATCGGAGACGCTCTTTTAATGCTGATTGCAGCAGAGCGTTTTCAATCTGCCGGGCATGAAGTCGTGACGATCCATCCTAAGCTGCCTGAATTGCAAAACTGGTTTCCACACCTGAGTTTTGATACGCAATGGATTTTTTCCGCTGACGAATGGATCATCGCGCAAAATGACAACACCGAACGTGTCAATGCCCTCAAGGAAAAATATCGTGATCGGCTCTCGATTTTTTACCCCACCTATGTGCCTGAAAAAAATGGACTCCTCTCACCTTCTGATCGTGTTTTCAACTCTGAAATCCCCATGACAGAAAATATTGCTGAAGCGGTTGCCTCTCTTTTAGATGTCGATAATCCCTCGAAAGAAAATGGGATCAACCCTCCTCCTCATTTATCTCATAGGCTCCATCGAAAGCGCGTTTTGATCCATCACACCAGCAGCGTGGAAGATAAAAACTGGCTGGAAGAAAAATTCAAGGAGGTTGCTCATGGACTCCAAAGACGCGGTTTTGCTCCCGTTTTTGTTCCTGAGTTCACGTCGCTTGATGATCTAGCTGCCTATGTCTATCAATCCGGCTTTGTGATTGGAAATGATTCTCTTGTCGGCCACCTTGCTTCCAATCTCCAAATTCCCACAGTGATTATTGCAGATAAAGAAGACCGAATGAATCTCTGGCGGCCAGGATGGCTCGAAGGATCTATAGTGACACTCTCTCCCTGGATTCCTAATTGGAAATTCTTTCAAAAGAATTGGAAGTATTTCATCTCAAGTGGGCGGGTTCTTAGCGCCTTCGATGAGCTGAGTCGTTTGTTTTAAGATATCTTGATCAACGAGCGTGCCAAGGCCATATTGCGTTAAGAGCTCAACGGGTTCGGGCTGAACTTCCGTGAGCACAATCTTCGTATTGTGAAGCGCGCATCTATCATGCAATTCACGGAAAGTCTGGAGCGCTGTCGCATCTAGAACAGGCACATGCTTCATTCGCAAAATAAAGAGTTTTGGCGGCGGATCCATATCGTGGACAATCTTTTTGAGCTGATCGCAAACGCCAAAGAAAAAAGGTCCCCTCATCTTGTAGATCTCAATCCCCTTCTCTAGATCTTTTTGATCAGGTGCAATGACATGTTTAACATCGCTCATCCGTTTCATGAAGAAAAAGGCTGCCAGTAGCATGCCGATCTCTACTGCAACCGTGAGATCGATCAGCACTGTCAAGAAAAACGCCGTGAGCAGAATCACCACATCGCTGCGAGATGTTTTCATGAGCCGGAAAAAGTGAGGGAGTGCGCTCATATTCCACGTGACCACCACCAAGATCGCAGCTAAAGAAGCCAGTGGGATATGACCGACGAGTGACGAACACGTCATGAGCAAAATAAAAACTGTAACCGCATGGATCATCCCAGCAACAGGAGTTTGAGCGCCGGTTTTGATATTCGTTGCAGTCCTGGCAATCGCAGCAGTAGCCGGCATCCCGCCAAAGACCACTGATCCGATGTTTGCAAGACCTTGAGCAATCAGCTCGCAATTGGGTTTATGACGGCTGCCGGTCACAGCATCGGCAATCACAGCCGACAAGAGGGATTCAATCCCTGCGAGTAATGCAATGGTGATGGCATCTGGCATGACATCGAGGACGCGGTGAAATTCGAAATCAAAGTACGGCGCAGGCAGTGTCTTTGGAAGCTGGCCAAAACGGGTTGCAACGGTTGGAATATCCAAATGGAGAGCCCAGCAGATGGCTGTTGCAAGGATAATGCTGGCAATTCCCCACGGAATTGCTTTAGTGAACCGTTTGACAAGCATGATAAGCCCCACCGTGGCAATTCCAACGATGGCGGTTAAATAATGAACCGTATGAGCAGCATGAAAATACGCTTTCCATTTTTCTAGAAAATGGACAGGGACCTCGACCATTTGAAGACCCAGCAGATCTTTGATCTGGCAAGAGAATACCACGACGGCAATGCCCGTCGTAAATCCGACAATGAGTGGATGGGGAACGAATTTAATGAGCGATCCCAGCCTAAAGGCCCCCATGAGCAGCAGAAGAACCCCTGCAATGAGCGTTGCTAATACCAGGCCGTCATATCCATGCCGTTCGACAACGTTAAAGACAACAACGACAAAAGCTCCTGTCGGCCCCCCAATCTGGACTTTGCTGCCGCCTAAAAAGGAAATGATGAATCCGGCGATAATTGCCGTAAAAAGGCCTCTTTCTGGCTCGACACCAGATGCCATTGCAAAGGCCATGGCCAGTGGAAGAGCCACGATTCCAACAGTCACCCCTGCCATTAAATCTTTTTTAAAAATAGCAAAGGAATACCGTCTAAGACAAAGATAAACTTTTGGAATGAATTCCTGGTAATTTTTTAACATTTTATACTACAATAGAGAGAGGCAGTTGCAAAACTGCTGTGCCCCAGAAAATCGATGATTTTGACGCCAGTACCATGCCCGAATGGGCAGGCGAGATTGCGTGGCAAAAAATGGTGCCACGAAAAATGGTGACAAAAGGGCGATTTTATGGGGCACATCTAGTTTTGCAATTGCCTCGAAAATAAGGAGTTCAAAAATGAACAAATCCAAGCAATCAATGCCAGCTCGCGCCCGCAAGAAGATGAAAAAAGAATTACGCTCTGCGGCAAATCTACCAGATTCCGTCCTTAAAGCTGATCGTAACACACCGAAAGCCCTCTTGTCTAGACTCCCAGCAAAAGAACAAAAAAAAGAAATCGCTGCTTTAAAAGCTTTTGAAAAAAATATTGCTATTAAAAAAGCCAAACAAAAAGCCCCCCATTCAAAAAGAACAAATACTGGTTTGATCGACGTGAAGTCCCCACCTCAAATTGTTCATATCGAAGGGAGGCGCTGGATTAAAACAATCGGCAAGCAAACCCAGGCAAAAAAGAAAGTCATGACCCGTCAAATGACCAAGAAAAGATCCAAATGAAACTCGCTCACCTTTCGGACCTCCACTTTTCGAATTGGGATTGGAACCCACTGCAATTTTTTTCCAAAAGATGGCTCGGAAATCTCAACTTCCTTTTTGGCAGGCGCCGGATTTTTTCACACGACAGATTAGCGCTGCTGCCTGCTCTTTACAAAGAGCAAGGCATCACGCATGTTCTGATCACCGGGGATCTCTCCACAACGTCTGCTCCTGCAGAATTTCAAAAGGCCCGCAAGTTCATCCAGTCGCTGGAAGCTGAAGGACTTAAAGTCTTTTGCATCCCTGGCAATCACGATCAGTACACCAGAAAAGCCTACAGAGATCAGCTCTTCTATGACTACTTTCCTACGCAGTGGGATACAAATAGCCCTTACAACTTAAAAGAACACGGCATGACGGCCCAAAAGCTCTCCGACCGCTGGTGGTTTGTGGGGCTTGACACAGCACTAGCGACCTCCTGGTTCTTTTCCTCTGGCCTCTTCTCACAAGCAACCGAAAAGAACTTAATTGAGTTTCTCTCCAAACTGCCTGCCGGAGAAAACGTCATTCTGTTTAACCACTTTCCTTTTTTCCAACATGAATCTCCCCGTAAGAGACTGCAGCGAGGGAGTGCCCTCCGTCAAATCCTTGAGCAGTTTCCTCAAGTCAAAGTCTACTGCCATGGCCATACCCACCGTCAGTGCCTTGCCGATCTGCGTGCTAGCCAGCTGCCGATCATCTTAGATAGCGGCTCAACAGTGCACCGCGACAAAGGCACGTGGCACCAACTCACGCTCTCTCCGGAAAAACTCGTCACCGATGTTTTTTCTTGGAAAGACGGCAAATGGCAGGCCACTCACCAAGAAACCTATGACCTGGTGTCTTTTCCCATCAATTCGACCCCTGGGACCAGCGTGAAAGCTCCCGGGGTTAAACAATCGTAAGCAGGTCCATATTAATTCAATATTGACCTGCTTACGATTGTTTAACCGCGGGGCTTTCACGCGGTCCGAGGAGTTGAATTGATGGGAAAAGACACCTGGTATAAAAAAGGCCTTAAATTCCAATGCACTGGATGCGGCCATTGCTGCTCAAAAGAGCCTGGTTATGTCTGGCTCTCCGCTGCTGAAGTCGATGCGATCTCAAATCATCTCCAACTTTCAAAAGAAGAGTTCATGCGTCGTTACACACGCCGAATCTTCGGAAGAATCTCTCTTCTGGAAAATAAAATCACTTTCGACTGCGTTTTTCTCAAAGAAAATAAATGTACAATCTACTCCGTAAGACCCAAACAATGCCGCACTTTCCCATGGTGGAATGAAAATCTCGAATCACCTCAAGCTTGGAAAGAAACAGCTTCGCGCTGCGAAGGTATTGACCACCCACAAGCTCCCGTGATATCATTTGAGGTTATCGAAACGGAGAGGACTAAGTGACCGATCCTGAAATTCTATCGCGTGCGCAAAGCTGGCTGGGCGACCCTTACTACGATGAAAAAACTAAAGCTGAAGTCCGCGAGCTCCTAAAAAATCCAGAAGAGCTCATCGACGCATTTTATACCGAACTTTCTTTTGGCACCGGAGGACTCCGCGGTATCATGGGAGCTGGCAGCAACCGGATCAATATTTACACCATCCGCAAAGCCACGCAGGGCCTTGCCAACTACATCCGTAAGAGAGGCAATCCTTCTCAAGGCGTTGCCATCGGTTTTGACAGCCGGCACCATTCGCATGAATTTGCGGAAGAGACCGCCAAAGTTTTCGCGGCAAATGGCATCAAAGCCTTCCTGATGAAAGAGCTTCGCCCTACCCCGTATGTCTCGTTTGCCACTCGCCATTTGAAAGCTCAGGCCGGCGTGATGATCACCGCCTCTCACAATCCCAAGGAATACAACGGCTATAAAGTCTTTTGGCAGGACGGCGGACAAGTCGTTCCTCCCCATGACACTGGGATTATTTCCGAAGTCAATGCTATCACATCCCCTGCTCAGATCAAATTAGCCAAAATCGATGATCCACTGATCATCTCCGTTAACAGCACACTCGACGAAGACTATCTGCGCGCTTTATCTGCTCTCCAGCATTTTCCTGGAGAAGACCATCGCGCGCTAAAAATTTGTTACACAAGTCTTCATGGCACAGGAATTACATTGATGCCGGAAGCTCTCCGGCGCTGGGGATTTTCCCCTCCACATTTAGTTGCCACGCAAGTTGTTCCCGATGGGAATTTCCCAACCGTTCATTTCCCCAATCCTGAATATCCCGAAGCTCTCAAGGATGGGATCGATGATCTCGTCCAAACTGGTAACGATATTCTGATCGCGACCGATCCCGATGCCGACCGCTTAGGCGTTGTCGTCCGGCATCAAGATAAACCCGTCACACTTTCTGGCAATGAACAAGCTGCGATCGCCGCATACTTCATTTGTGAAACCCTCAAGATGCAAAAAAAGCTGCCTCCTAAAGGTGCGATCGTCACCACGATCGTCACAACCGAGCTGCTCAAAAAAATCTCCGAGGCCTACCAGGTCAAATGCTTTGAAGTGCTCACCGGATTCAAATATATCGGTGAAAAAATCCATGAATGGGAGCAAAAACCCGGTGGCTATCAGTTTCTCTTTGGAGCTGAGGAGTCTTACGGCTATCTCATGGGAACCTATGCCCGTGACAAAGATGCAATGATCGCCGGCTGCCTCTTTGCAGAAATCGCATTGAAAATGAAAGAACAAGGCAAAACCCTCGTTGATCTTCTCTATGACATCTACCGAAAATTCGGCATCTACAGAGAAAAACAATTTTCTTTAACCTTCGAAGAAGGAAAAAAAGGAATCGATACCATCCACCATTTAATGGAAAGGCTTCGTAAAAACCCTCCTACATTGCTGGCCGGACAAAAAATCGTTTCTACAGAAGATTTTTTAAAAGACACGCCTGAAAATCTTCCTCGCTCCGATGTCCTTCTCTATCGACTCGAAGACAAAAGCAAAGTCATCATACGACCTTCCGGAACTGAGCCCAAACTCAAAGTCTATCTTGCGACTCAAACTGCCACAGAATCGGTTGAGAAAGGTTTAGAGGCATGCAATCACCGCCTAGAGACTCTGATCGATGCTTTAAAAAAAGAATTAAGATAGCTTAACGAAGATCTCTTCAGATTTCCAAACGACAGCCGTTGATTTTTCTGGATATTTGGGTCTACTATGTGTATTTGAGATCAATGAGCGGATCATCGCCTTTTTAATGCTTTCAATTTCATCAAATGTCAGCCCAGATGTATCGAACTGATGCTCGCGGATCTTGTCGGCCACGATAGACTCGATAAGCTCGAGCACCGCTTTTTCTGTAACTTCCTCTAATGAACGGAAGGCAGCTTCGACAGAATCTGCAATCATAATAATAGCCGATTCACGAGAACGAGGCGTCGGTCCTGGATATCTGAAACGGCATTCTTCTACCATGATCGCTTTGGCGCGGGACTGTTCGATTTGAGCATGATAGAAGTAATAGACAAGTCCTGTTCCATGATGTTCGTGGATCACATCGATAAGACTTGGAGGAAGTTCATATTGCTCCGCGAGTTTCACACCTTCCGCTACATGTGCAATGATCACTTGAGCAGATTCTAGAGGCGTGAGCAACTGATGCATATTGAAACCGCAGAACTGGTTCTCTGTGAAATACTGAGGCTGCAAGAGCTTTCCAATATCGTGATAAAGAGCCGCTACACGGCAGAAAATAGGATTGGCATTAATCGCTAAAGCCGCCTCTTCTGCTAAAACCGCAACGGATAAAGAATGACGGTAAGTTCCCGGAGCTTCTAAATTTAAACGGCGTAGAAGAGGATGGCTTAAATCAGCAGACTCGAGCAGCGTCATATCGCTCACAATGCCGAAAATCGATTCAAAAACAGGCAAAATGGTAACAACAATCACTCCTGTTACTGTCATAGAGACCAAAGACGTCAGCATATCGATCAAAATATGGTAATCCCATGCCGTATTTTCCATGAGGTTGACCCCCAAGATAAATGGGATGGTCATCAGCCAAATTTTTGCGCAGATCTCAAAAATCTCTTTTCGCTTTCTGACTGTTTTTATAAGAATTGTGGACACAAGGGCTGCCGCCAAATTGATCAGGAAGAAATGTTGATAATGCACGACGAGTGTGATGGTCATGATAAAAGTAACAAATAGAGAGACAATCATTGCGACCTTACGATCGATTAAGATAGCCAGGAGCAAAATGACCAAAGGAACACACACAGGGAACCGACAGAGATCCACCAGATAGCCCATCTTATTGAGCAAGATGTATTCCGTTAATTTGGCTATCAAAAGCGTGAAAATAACAACGGTGACAACAAGGGCTTTTTTTGCCGACGATTGCACAAGGTGAGGATAAAGCGTTTTCAAATAGAGCCAAGCCACCAAAGACATCAGCAACGCTAAAGCTAGACTTCCCGCCATTGTGGACAAGTTGAAAAAATGATGTTCCGACATCAGCTTTTTCTTCATCCCCTTCAGCATATCGATGTGACGCATGGTGACTTTATCGCCCGTATTGATAATGCGGCTTCCGGGAAGAACCTTTGTCATCTTTCGAGGAATAGACTCTTTGATCAAACGGCTTAAAAAATGCTGCTTTCCCAGATCTTCTTGTAAATCCCAATGATGGGCTCGGTATTGCTGTAGAATATACTGATTAGCTGGTGTTCTCACGAGAAAGGCCATGTGCTCAATCTGCTCCCAAAGATCCTCCGAAAGATTTTCTGTGATTTCTCCGGGAGTGTAAATAAGAAAATTTTTGGAAAATTGCCCAACTTGCTTGAGTTTTGTCAGAGTCCTTTGATCGGAAAATCTGACCTTCATTAGAACATCGCGAAGAGATTCACTGTCCTTGATCAATTCGTCAAAAGAAATGGTAGGAAGCTCATGGCGCCAAAACGGCCTTTCTACGAGCGTATCTTGGATTCTTTTTTCAACTTTTAAAATCTCTGTATCTTGAAGATAGTATATTTTTCCCAAATCACGAATCGACTCCTCTTTTAAAAGGCGTGTCGCTGCAGTATCTGGAAAGTCGAATTCCGTGTGAGCAAGAATATATTTGCTGGAAATTGAGTTCAGTTCAAGATGATCGACATAGATTTCTTTGGAATTAATAAAAAGGCCTAAAGACAAGACCAGTATACAGCCAATCAAAAAATCTTTCAGCCAGCCCTTTTGGTCCAGCTTAAACCAGCTTGGCTTCGAAAGAAGGTTTCTTACTTTATCAAGAGCCATCGATAGCCTCTTCCTAAAGCATGCTCCAAAATCCCTTTTACGGCAACACTCCTTCAGGGCTTGCATCCAGAGTTAAACTCGACTATACCATTCCCAATTAAAAAGTTCATGATTTGACTACGTCGGCTTGGCAACACATTTTCGGTCTTCGCTCGCGCCTTGTCATTCGACAATGGTCGCTCTCTCCAGACGCAAAAATTTGTGCCGCCTTCTTGTCAAATCATGAACTTTTTAATTGGAAATGGTATATACTTCGATTCATGTACCAAAATATTTCTAGGAAATACCGCCCTCGGACCTTCAAGAGGATCGTCGGGCAAGATGCCATCGTAACGACTCTTAAAAATGCCATCAAGCTGGGGAAAATTGCTCCCGCCTATCTCTTCTGCGGCTGCCGAGGAACAGGAAAAACAACCCTGGCACGCCTCTTTGCAAAAGCCCTCAATTGCGAGGCACTGACAGAAGATTTTGAGCCGTGTAATCAATGCCCCTCCTGCCTCGATATTACTCTAGGCAGATCTCTTGATGTGATGGAAATCGACGGCGCTTCCAACCGCGGTATCGACGATATCCGCCAGATCAATGAGACTGTCTCCTACGCATCGGCTAGCAGCAAATATAAAATTTACATCATCGACGAAGTCCACATGCTGACAAAAGAGGCTTTCAATGCCCTCCTTAAAACGCTGGAAGAGCCTCCTAGGAACGTCAAATTTTTCTTTGCCACTACAGAGCCCCATAAAGTTCTCCCGACCATCACCAGCCGCTGCCAGCGGTATGATCTCCACCGACTTACAGCCGACCAGATCGTAACTAAGCTCGAACAAATCGGTACTGACCTCGGTGCTACCGTCGAGCAAGAAGCCCTCCAGCTCATTGCCCATGTTGCTGAAGGAGGCCTTCGCGATGCTGAATCCCTCTTTGACCAGCTCCTCTGCTACACCAATGGCCCTTTGACCTATGATGAGACCGCTAAGATTCTCGGTATTAGTCCTCGCTCGATGTATTTCCGTCTCGACCATGCCGTGGAAAGTTATAACCTCTCCTTTGCCTTTGAGCTAGCCACCGAAGTCTTTTCCTCTGGTAAAGATCTCTCGGCATTTCTCGATGGACTCATTGAACATTACCGTACCATCCTCCTCCTAAAAATGCAGCTTCCTGCTGCTTCTTACCTCCATGAGAAAGACCAAAAAGAATATGCCCATGCCGCCACTTTCTACACCCAAGAGCACTGCCTCTACATCCTCGACTATCTCCTCCATTGGTACAAAGAGATCCACCGCACTCCCTTTAAGCGCGTAACCCTCGAGATGATCTTCCTCCACGTCATCCGCAGCCAAAAGCGCATCTCGCTGCCCATGCTCGTCCGCCGTCTTGAAGAAATCGAAGGCGGAGCTACTCCCCACCCCATTGAAAAAAAAAATAGAAGCTCCTAAACCCCTTCCTCCCAAGATGGAAACTCCTGTTGTACAAGCTCCACCTAAGGTGGAAGTTGCTCCCCCACCTCCAAAAATGGAAGCGCCTGCACCCAAAATTGAAGTGGCTCCACCTAAAGTGGAATTCGCACCACCACCTCCTCCAAACGTCGAGGTGCCTGCTTCTGTTCAAATGGAAATGCCTACCCCTAAAGTTGAAGCAGCTCCACCTAAAGAAGAACCGATTGCTCCAAAGGTTGAAGCCCCTGTTGAACAGACTCGCTCACAAAAATCACGATATGATACACTCCTGCGCTTCGCAGCTGTAGAGCTCGAAGGCAGTGTAAAAAAGGACTTATAGTTTTGAACATATCCCTTAATGAAAAAAATTCGCTTTTTGCGTCTTTTTACGCATCTTCTAAAGCCGCTTCTTGGTCTACTTTATCAAGTATGTCCTTCGAAGCTGCTTTAAAATCTGCGAAAAAATACATCAAAAATCAAAATTTTTACATTTAAGGGATATGTTCATGGGAAGCGGATTTTCAAAACTCAAGAAACAAGCCAAGCAATTCGAATCACAATACGCAAAAATTCAAGAAGAAATGCGCGCTCTTGAAGTGACTGGCACTGCTGGCAATGGACTCGTGACTCTTGTGCTCAACGGAGAGCATGAACTCAAAGATCTCAAGATCAAACCTGCGTGTGTCGATCCCAATGACATCGAAGGACTTCAAGACCTCATCCGAGCTGCTTACACCGACGCTCACGAAAAAATCCAAGCCCAAAGCCAGCAAGGCTTGGGCGGCGGACTTCCTTTCTAAGGTTTCTTTAACTTCGGCAACTGCAAGGTAGCAATTTTTTCTGTTAGCTCAGAAGGATGATTTGTAGCCAACAATTTGGCAGCTATAGTGGGTTCGAACCAGTCGGAACGAATATACTCACTACTCAGCTGAACAGAGCAGTTATAGGGAGTGCTACATAGGTAAATGGCAAGAATTAGCCCTACATCCCCTGTTTGAATAGGAAGGCGAATATTTGCCAGCACCATCACCAAAGGAACTACCTGAAGAACTTGAAGTCCTGTTTCCTCATCAATTTCACGCTTCAAAGCGTCTTCTAGTGATTCGTTTTTGTGAATCCGACCTCCAGGTAAATCCCATAAAGGTTCTGATTTTTTTATGTTTTTTTGTAATAAAAGCAGTTTGCCTTCATCATTGTGAATTAACGCCTTTGCACTCAAATGAAAACAGTCTTCCTTACAATCCATTATTTCCATCATACTTCCTTGTTATAATCCGAAACACAGCCTAACAAAAACCCAGTTTGATCGCTTTTCTTTTTATGAGCAGGTTCAGTATATACATCTCATCTGTTGATTAATATTTTTACTCGTCGTACAATTTTGTCAAAAATTTTAATGAGTAGCCGTTATGGAAGAAAATAACCATCAGTTATCGACCAAGAGTTTGTCTTTTGAAGACTTGAAGAAAGTCAACCAACATGGAGTGGAGTATTGGAGCGCCCGGGATCTACAGCCACTTTTGGGCTATTCCCAGTGGCGAAGATTTGAAAATGCCATTAAAAAAGCCAGAGAATCATGCAAAAAGTCCGGTAATGATCCGGAAAACCATTTTGCCGGCGCCGGCAAAATGGTCACGATCGGAAGTCAATCCGATCGAGAAGTTGAAGATTATCAACTTTCCCGTTTTGCCTGTTATTTGATAGCCCAAAATGGAGACCCCAGAAAACCAGAAATTGCTCATGCTCAGAAGTACTTTGCCATCCAAACCCGCCGACAAGAGATTTCGGACGCGATGGCAGCTGATTTAGAGCGCCTGGAGATGAGAAATCAAGCTTCAGTGGAATTCAAGGCTCTTTCAGGAGCAGCTCGAGAGGCTGGTGTTCAAGATAAAATGTTCGGCATTTTCCATGATGCGGGCCGTAAAGGGATCGATCCCAAAGAACAACTGATGGACCGCATGGGAACAACAGAATTGATCGCAAATCAATTCCGCATGTCACAAACGCGAGAGAAATTGAAAAGGGAAAATATCAAGAATCAAAGAGACGCCATTGTGACTCACGAAGAAGTCGGGAAAGAAGTTCGCACAGCAATTGCCAAAATTGGAGGAACTCCTCCTGAAGACATTCCAGCTGCTGAACCCATCAAAAATGTGAAGAAACGACTAAAAAAATCAAAGCCGATATTAACCATTGGGAATTAAACCGCTCAAAACCAATTTGCAGGCGCCCGCAAAATGGTTTTTCAGCTCAGCATTGATGTATTAAATCCCTTCAGCGTCGCGTCTCAGGCTGGCTCCGCCTTCAGAGCCGTGGAGGCATTCGGCCAGGTAGGAGGCGATTTCTGCAGACGTTCGCAGAGTGAGAACATGTTCGGCAACATCACAGCAATCAAGCAGTGATAAATGCCGTACTGTCCGTTTGATAATGGGGATAAATCTAGGAGCGCAGGAAAAGTTCTGAACACCTAAACCGATGAGCAAGGGTGTAATCAGAGGATTTGAAGCCATCTCACCGCAGATCGTGAGGGGTTTTTGAAAACGCTTGGCCTCTAAAATTGTCATCTTGATCATGCGGATGATGCCAGGATGCGTCGGATAGTAGAAATCACTCATGCCGGGATTGCTCCGATCGATACCAAGGGTATATTGGATAAGATCATTGGTCCCAAGGGCGAGGAAATCGCTTTCCTCGGCTAAAACATCTGCAATCAAAACAGCAGAGGGAACTTCAAGCATGCATCCTAATAACGGTTGATGATTATAGGAAACGTTGCGGGTTTTTAACTCTTCTTTGACTTCTTCAATCATTCTTTTCGCTTCACGCAGCTCATGGATATCTGAGATCAGAGGAAACAGAATACGAACACTATAGCCAAAACCTGCTCGTAATATGGCTCTAAGTTGTGTCTTAAATATATCGATCCGGCGGAGTAAAAACCGGATGCCGCGACAGCCGAGTACGGGGTTTGGCTCTTTGGTCATCTCTTCAAAGAAGTCGGAACATTTATCTCCACCTAAGTCTATCGCCCGGAATGTAAAAGAGAGTCCTTTGGCACGCTTTAGCATCTGATGGTAGATCAAATACTGTCTTTCTTCATCGAAGAAAAGAGCAGGATCCTGCATGAAAAGATATTCTGAGCGGAAAAGACCCACCCCATGTGATCCATGGTGATGGACTAAATCGATATCATTGATGGTGTTGACATTGGCATATAGATTTAAAGAGTAGCCGTCTACAGTCTCAGCAGCCAGGTTCCGATCTTTTTCGAGCTGCTGGTATTGCTCTGTAAGCCGTTTTTTCAACCTCTCATATTTTTCTAGGGTAACCTGAGACGGATTGATAATGATATCGCCCGTGAGGCCATCCACAATGACACATTTCCCCTTGGCATTTTGCAAGATCTCCATATCGATGCTGGCAACATAAGGGATTCCCTTTGCCCGTGCAATCAAAGCTGCATGGGAAGTACCTCCGCCATTTTGGGTAACAAAAGCACTGATCCGCGTCGCTTGAAGAGAAGCGGTATCCGATGGGATCAATTCTTTTGCAAATACGATGGAATTGGGAGGGATGTTTTCCAGAGAGATATCTTCTGAATCGCAGAGGTTCCTAAGAACCCGTTTTGAAAGATCCCTAAAGTCTGAAAGCCGTTCATTGAAGAAGGAATCGTTCGTCTCACTAAACCGCTTTTCGTAGTCGTTGATGACCGCATTGAAGACTGATTCTGTGTTTTTGAGCATCTCACGGATTTTTGATTCCATGTGCGTCGTCATCAGAGGATCATCGAGCATCTCAATATGCGTGCCAATAATTGAAGCGACTTCTTTAGACCCTTCACCAGACAAGTCGGCCTGAAGTTTTTTCAAATCTTCCCGGCTCGACGACAACGCCTGCCTGTACCTTGAAATCTCTCCTTCCACCTCTCCAGTACTGATCGGAAAATCTGGAATGTCGTTATCATCGGCATAGCTCAAGAAAATAGGCACACCTATAGCGATCCCTTCGCTGACAGGCGCTCCCTTTAAGTGGATTTCTTGATCTTCACGAGGTTTCAATGATCCATTTCTCCAAACTGGTTTTCAAAAGCTGCGGTCAGCTTTTCCAATGTTTCCTCAGCATCTTCTCCCTCAATCGTCAAAACAATCTGACTATTTTTTTTAATCGCCAGCATTAAAATGCTCATAATGCTCCGCGCATTCACGGTTTCTTGACGATAAGAGATAGTGACTTGAGATTTCAAACCTTGCAGCAATTTTGCAATCATTGCTGCGGGCCGCGCATGAAGTCCCAGAGCATTTTTGACCTTAATTTTATGCACAATTTTCTTCACGCTTTTCCTCAAAATAGATCGGTTACATAAATTATGGTCGCAGCCATTGATTTCTGCCAAATATTATACAAGGCTTCAGGGTTTTTTGAAAATCTTCTTTTTATAATTGCAAACTCAAACGAACTGAAGCTGTTAAAGGCTACATCTTAGAGTGCAGAATGAGTTCTATGAATCTATCCCTTACCTTTTTGTAAAAAACTTATAAAAACTTGGCGAATTGCAAGAAGATTTGGGCAGTTGGACGAAAAAATACAATAAATATAGGAGCTCTTGACTAGTGCTCTGTAAACTTAATTTCTAGTGTTTGGGCTGCGTCAAAGCAACTCAAAGACCAGAAATTAAGTTGACAGAGCACTAGGTGTTTAGATCAAATATGTACAACTTTTAATCACACTCTTTCAGTCCATTTTTACATGGAGGAAGTTCATCGACTCTTGAAGAGCCGCCGATCGAAGCCTAGAAGAGCGCCAGAGATAAATCAACGCTGTTGTGGCATGCATGACGCTGAGAAATAACCAGAATTGATCGGCTCTAATCTCCACATGATTAATGGCAAAACGCATGAATAGATACCCATTAATCCAATTAAAAAAACCCATAAAAAAAGAAAATTTCATATCTTTAAAGGCCAAGATATCGCTGATAGGAATAGTGCCGAACGCAAATAACAGAAAGGAGAGCCAAACACCAAAAAAAAGAGTGTTAGCTGCCTCAGGGGCAAGATGGGCAGCGGGAAACAGGGCATTTAAAGTAAACTCAGGAAAAAAAACAAGAGGAATGCCTGTAAAAACAGCAACCAAGCCTACAAGTTTTGATCCAGAATAAAACGTCTTTTTTAGATGAAAAAAATTCCGTGTTCCCAGGAGGTTGGAAACAACTGTGACCTGAGCTTGGGAGAGGGCATCAACAAACATCGGAAGAAAGAGAAAAAGAGTCCCTCCAATGGATAAAATGAGAAGATAATCGCCTCCCTTTGCCGTCATCAAATGGGCAATGGAAGCCCAACTCGTGAAATTTAACACGCGGTTGCAAACACGGAGCAGTCCAGGAGAAATACATTCCCAAAAAAACTTTGGCTGGAACTTCCATGAACGTGTATCATAGATCTGCACGTTTTCTTTACTTAAAAACATCGCTAAAAGAATGCCGCAAAAGACAATCTGAGCAATACATGTGCTGATAGCGCCCCCAAGGATCCCGTAAGACGGGATCAGCCCCCACCCAAAAATAAGGGGATAACCGAGCAAAACCTTGAGCCCTTGTGAAAGCAGCACAACCCACAAAATTAATCGGGGTTGTCCTTTGCCTAAGTAAAAGCAGGAAAGCGCTGCTCCCAATGGGTATAGAAAATTAATTCCCAGCAGAAACGTATAGTAAGGCGTGGCTAATTCCTTGATCGCTACTCCCTCAAAATAAAAACTACCGTATATCAAGCCTGCAGGTAGCGTAATGGCCATTGAAATCACGGCAAACCAGATAAATTGCCATAATCCTGGCCCAATCGACTTCCATTCTTGAGCCCCGTTCCATCTGCCAATCCAAACTTGAGCCATCATCGCCAGAGCTATGCATGAACCTTGAAACACTTGACATACATAAGCCGAACTGACAGCAGCCTCCAATGCTTGTAGCGAAACACGTACTAGATACAATTTCTCAACTAAAAAAAAAAGATAATTAGAAAACGCGATGAGCAATAAGGGAATGAAGAGTGTAAACAACTCTTGAAACCCTCCATTGAAGGTTAAATTTTTCCCCGATTGATCTCTCATCGACCCTGCTTTTATTTAAACAATAAAAGGGATGTTCGCACCTTGAGGACAATGTATCATCAAGTGCAACACATCATCAATCGAAACAAAATCTGAAAAAGGTCCTCCATTTCCACCATTTTCATAGTACCATCCTTCTGGAGCTATAGTGATCACAAAAGGCTGGTGTTTGATTGATAAGTCAGGCAAAACGAAAGAGACGTAATAATCGGTTTCTGTCTCGGTTTCAGTTTCACCTTCTCTCAAAATGTAGAGATACGGGGTCGTTTGACCTCTTAACATTTTTTCAGCTTGGAGCCCAGATAGGCGTCCTTTCCAAGCCTTATGGCTCCTCAGTTCATGCCCAATGGCATCGAACACCGGTTTTCTTAATATTGCAGACATACTAAACCTCCTTTTTGTAAAAACTTCGTGCTAAATAAAACGGCTCACATTGAGTCCATCTTGGCACTTGCAAATCTTTTCTTACCAAAGCTTGAGCCGGTTGATAATACAACGGAATAATCGGCATCTCACGGCATAAAATCTCTTCTGCTTTCATGAGTAAAGCAGAGCGTTGAAATGGACTCATTTCTCTTTCACTTTCGTCGAGTAGGCGTTGAAAATTGGCATTGTCCCATTTGGCACAATTGTTCTCTTCATGGGCTTTAAATCCGTTTAAAGTATAAATGGGATCATCAATTCTAGAAGTCCAGAGAACCAGACCCAGCTGAAAGTCACCTTTTGTCATCTTATTAAAGAGAGCATCCCATGGCAGCGGCTTCAGTTCGAGTTGAATGCCTAGACACCCTTCGATCTGTTGCTTTAGGCTCAAAGCAAGATATTCTCTAATTCCTTTTTCCAAGAATGAAAAACTGATAGAAGAAACAGCCTCCTTCGTTAGACCTAACTCGTCTAATGCTTCCTGGAACAATTGACGTGCTTTATCTGGATCATAGTCCGGAAACAAGAAGGGGTGATTTTCACACAAATGTTTTGGAAGCGGCGAATGGGCGGGCTTCAGCTTGAGAAACGAATCTGCGATCATACGCTCCCGGTCAATGGCAAAAGCAAACGCTTGTCGAAGTTTTGGATGGTTAAACGGAGGGACAAGTGTATTAAAAGCGCACCATGATACCCATTGATCTTCGCATGAAATGATGTGATCATCTTCCCCAGCTGCATAAAAGGGATGCCAAGCTCCAAAAGGATTTCCAATCCAATCAATCTCTTTTCTCTGAAAGGCTCGGAAGGCTTGCGCCGGATTCATTAGGGTGATGCTGACCTGATCCAATTTGATATTCTGCGCATCCCAATAGAAAGGATTTTTAACTAATTGATATCCCTGGCCCACATGGTTAATCTTCAGCTGATAAGGGCCGTTGCAAGGGTAATTTTTTTCAACCTGATGCGGCCATTGAGGTCTTTTTTGATCTACCAAATGATGCACAGGAGAATAGAGAGTATGTGCTACGAGGTGAAGAAAATAAGGTGTAGGATTAGCGAGCTCTACCTTTAAAGTGCGTTCATCGAGAGCATGGACTCCGATCTGATCCGGAGAAACAGTTCCCTCTTTTGCCTCTTTTGCATTTTTAATCGGATAAAAGAAATAGGCAAAAGAGGTTTTAAAGTCGGTGGATAGAATTTTCTTCCAGGCGTACTCAAAATCGTAGGCGGTGATCTGCGTTTCATCATTCCAAAAAGAATGCCGTATTTTAAAGATATACTCTTTTAAATTAGGAGAAACTTTGATTGATTCGGCAATCCCATTCTCAATTTTTCCATTTTGATCTAATCGAGTTAACCCCTCGAACAACAATTTTAATATGTCGCCAGAAATTGTCTCTCCGCCAATACGAGGGTCTAAAGAAACCGGGGTGACTTCACTTGCAATTCTCAAAATCTGCTGATCTTTCATCCTTTGGTGCAGCTGATCAAGCATTTTTCTGAGAGTCTGTATTAAAGGCTCCGGATCTTGAACATCGGTATCTACAAGAACCGCATTAAAGAAGAGTCCTTCTAATGTATTCATAATATTATAGGTTAGACCGTATCCCTGAAGAGATGGCTCTTGCAGAACTGCAGCAATGATATCGGGCAGAGAAAAGTGTTCTGTATGGATCAGGATAAATAACTTATCTTCATTCCGCTTGATTTTGAACGAATAGATCGATCCTTTTGGCAGCTTCTCTTTACAATTCGACAGGAAATGGTTAAAGAGCGACGACAAAGTATTTTGTTGTAATGCGATCTGATGCTCCAAAGGAGTCAAAGCATAAAAAAAAGTCTCAATTAATTCCGCATTGCTAAGAGGTTCTTCCGCAAAGGCCTGCTTTAACAGGTGAATCTGCTCTTGCTGCTTGACAAGGATGCCCCCATTATAATCTCGAAATTCTCCAATAGCACCCTGAATGAGGGAGACTACTTTTTGGCGTGCTGAGTAAAAATCTAATGAACCATCGGAGCGCAAAAGTTCAGGAGAGCGATCGAGAGCAATTCGGAAAATATGGACTTCAACCGGATGGTTCTCGATATGCCGAATTGTCAAAATGCGCTCTGAAGTAAATGAACAATCAAAAAATCTCTCGTTTAATGAAAATCGGTGAAAGGGAGAAATATAGACTAAAATGACTCGAAAAGCAATTTCATTTCCTGTTTGATGATCTAGAGTGATATACGACTGGGGCAAATCGCTTAGAGTTTGTATTTCCTGACTTAAGGTAAGAATGTTTTTATAAACTTCTTCCTCGTTAAGCTTCATAAAGATAGCTGGAGCTAACGTCTGGATGCTATTTTTAATTTTTTCACTCAGGTTATTTTCTAGAATCGTCCTTTCTATTGAAGAAAAGGAAGTATGGTTTTCTTTTTCAATCTCAAAATAAAATATCTTCAGGTTTCTGTGTTGGGAGGTATGACAGTAAACGCTATCCTTAACGAGTTTGAGATCGGGCAAGTTTTTTTTCAGCGCTAATACGATATTTTCCTCATCAAAAATTTCATACCTATTCATCAGGTTAAACCCAATAAGGCACCCTAAAACAGGTTTTGAACAAAATGGAAAAACTAAATTAGCTGGAATCCAACGGATTTCAAGATGTCTCTTATTAACAGAGAACGTAGTCGATCGTAGAAGGTCTCTTTGCATAAGATGGAGGGATAAACTCAAACGAAAAATTTGAGCAGAATTACGGTGATCGAAAAAGTTTTTTGAAGCAAGTAAATAGAAAAGAGTCAGATCATTAAAAACACTACTATCTGTAGAGAGAGGAAACCGCGAAAGCCATTTTTGAAGTTTGTCGTAAACAGAAAAAAAGGAGCGATGAGTAGGATAAGGAAAGATACTAAAAGGATTCTCTTGACTTGTCTCTAAAACACCAGCAAGCGCTTTCATATGTATAAAACTTTAGATCCGCTAATCTTAATTTGCAAGATGCTTTTAATCGTGTAAGCCAAAAATGATAGTCTGTGAGCAGCGACGCATCTGAGAGTCTAATGGATCGGTCATATGTTGTTCCCTGCAAGAACACGAAGTAAACGCGCTAAATTAAACTATGAGTTGAGTATAAGTTTTGATAACTTTCTCAATCCCCTCAGGGCCAATTTTTTGTTTCCATTTTGTCAAAGAAGAAAGGGCTATTGGAAACTCCCATTGTAATAAAGAATAACCGCAAAAAACTTGCCAGTAAGGGTTTTCAATCCATTTTTGAGCAAGTTCTTCATCAGAGATTGTAAATTTATGCTGTAGAATTATAAGTCCCGTTGCAAGTCTGACAACTAAATGTGAACAATTTTGACCATCCAATAAATAAGACTTAAAATCAGATTCAAATTGATACCAGGAAAGAAGTTTTGCGAGCTTTAAAAGTTCGTGATCAGGCTTAAGTTGCTGACTTAATTGATTAAAAAGTTGGTATTTTTGGTTGAGAAATTTGTATTGCATAGACTGAACCTTTATCTCTAAGCTGGACACTTTTTGATAAGTCTAAATAAATCTTCAAATTCCAGCCAAAAAGACTCCTAAAGTTGATGTTTTATAAAACCTATGCCGCAAATGATAAAATATTGAAGAAATAATTGCCCGTTATTTTATAATTCTTCAATTTTCTCATTTGTAAAAAAAATGATTTTCACTTTCATTAAAACCAACTGAGCTGCTATTTAGAAAAATATGCCAAATAAAAAAGTTGTGATTGTCGGAGGCGGTTTTGGCGGGCTCAACGTCGCTAAAAAACTTAAAAAATGCCCTCTTGATATCCTCTTAATTGATAAGACCAATCACCATCTTTTCCAACCTTTGCTCTATGAAGTTGCCAGCGCTGCTTTATCCCCTGGCGAGATCGCTATTCCGATCCGAGAAATTCTCCGCAAGCAAGCCAATGTTACCGTCATGATGGGAGAGATTATCCAAGTGGATAAAAAAAACAACCAATTGATCCTCGGCAATGGAGAAAAAGTCAATTACGATTATCTCGTCCTTGCTGTCGGAGCAAGACATTCCTACTTTGGCAAAAACGAGTGGGAACAATTTGCTCCCGGACTCAAAACCATCAAAGACGCACTGACCATCCGTGAAGAAATTTTACTCTCATTTGAAAAAGCCGAACGTCTAGACAATAAGGCTGAGACGGAGAAATATTTAAATTTTGTCATCATCGGCGGCGGTCCTACAGGAGTAGAAATGGCAGGGGCCATTTCAGAGATCGCGCAAAAGACGATGTTTAAAAACTTCCGCCGCATTAAGCCAGAGTCATCCAAAATCTTCCTGGTCGAAGCCGCTCCCCGCATTCTGCAGGCATTTCCTGAAAAACTCTCGAAAAAAGCCAGAGAGGGGTTAGAAAAGCTTGGCGTTACTGTGATCGAAGGCAAAAAAGTAACCAACATCACAGAAGACGGCGTCCAAGTTGAAGAGACCTTTTATCCTTGCAAAAACGTTATCTGGGCTGCCGGGAACCAAGCCTCTCCTCTTCTTAAAACCCTCTACGTCCCTCTCGATCGGCAAGGACGCGTGATCGTAGAGCCTGACCTGTCTATCCCTGGGTCTCCTGAAATCTTCGTCATCGGCGATGCCTCAACAACCATGGATAAGGACGGCAAACCTCTTCCTGGAGTTGCACCTGTCGCTATTCAAGAAGGCAAATATGTCGCCTCCATCCTTAAAAAACAGCTGCCTAAGCAGCAAAGACCTCCTTTCGTCTATTTCGACAAGGGAAGCCTTGCCACCATCGGAAAAGGAAAAGCCATCGCCTGGGTCGGTAAACTTCAGCTCTACGGAGTTTTAGCTTGGTTCATGTGGTGCTTTGTCCACATTGTCTACCTCATTGGCTTCCGCAACCGCCTCAGTGTCATGCTCGAATGGTTTCTCTTCTATTTGACAGGCCAGCGCGGAGCACGCCTGATCTATAGTTCTGTCGAAACATATTTGCAGAAGAAATAGTCGATAAGCTAATTTTTGATCCTTGAAAAACAGTTGGGTTACAGCTCCTGCCCTATTCTATGGCATCCTTTTTCTGATCGGGACCACATTTGCTCTTTTTTTCCATTATGCCTATTTCATTCCACTTACCCTTTGCCTCTATTCCAACAGGCAAAAACTCCTCACCGGACTCCTTGCCTGCCTAGCAGGATGGGTTTTAGCGCTTCTTGCTTACTCTTTCCCTGACTTAAAAGAAGACGGCATCGAGGGAACTGGAGTCTTTAAAGTCGAATCGGTTTCCTACAGCCAATCCCCTTTCCAGAAATCCGTCCATTTTAAAGGCCTGCTCCAAGAATTTTCCTCAACCGAGGCCTCTTTCAAAAACATCCCCTGCCGCATCCATTTCCGAGACAGCAAGCCCCGTCCCTACGGCTCTACCGATTTTCGCGTCACAGGAAAGCTAATCCCTAAAGGACACCATCATTACTCCCTGAAAGTGAAGTCCTGGGAAACCACACCAACATCTCGCGTTGCTGAATGGCGCTTCGAGCTTAAAAACAAGCTCCGCTCGCACCTTTCACACCATTTTACCGACACCAAAAGCCGTGCGTTTGTCCTCTCCATGCTCACCGGCGATATAGATGACCGGCTTCTTGCCCTAGAGTTCAATCGCCTTGGCATCTTGCATCTTCTTGGCATTTCAGGATTTCAGTTTGCCCTACTGGCTTTTCTTTTCGGCAGTATCTTTCGCTTAATGCTGCCCCATAAGATCGCTTCCATCCTGCTCATCGTCTTTTTAACCGGTTACGCCTTTGCTTTAGGCGATTCTCCGCCCATTGAAAGAGCCTGGATCGGCATCTCTCTATATTTAGTCGCCCATCTTGCAGGCTACCGCATCTCAGCTCTCAATGCCCTTGGCATTGCGCTAATCTGGCAGCTGGTGAAAGATCCTCTCCTAATCTTCCATTTGGGATTTCAGTTCAGCTTCCTTTGCACTGCGGCTATCTTGGTCACCTATCCCCTCTTTAGAGCGTGGCTAACCCATTTTTTTCCTCAGAGAAGCTTTCGCGATATCATCCAGATGCCCTTCCTAGATCAACACGGCCATCTTTTCTCTTTTTTCTGCCGTGAAACCCTCGCGATCAATGGAGCCATCCATCTGGTGACGCTTCCTCTAATCTTTTTCCATTTTCATAAATTCCCCGTCTTAAGCCTGCTCTACAACCTATTTCTGCCTGCAGCAGTCTCTATCGTCTATGTCTTATTAGTCATAGGCGTAGCTCTGCCCATTATCGGGCCATGGATCCACGTCTTAAATAACCATTTAACAAATCTGATTTTGAAAGTTGCAACTCACCCTCCAGCTCTTTATGACTTTCAGTGGAGGATTGATTTTTCCATGACGGCTGCCGTGACAGCCATCACGCTCATCTTAGGACTCTCTATCTTTAGTGAAAGCGCCAGCCGCTTTATCAAACGAGCCCGGCTCTGAATTCTGCCGTTGGAACTCGCTCTCTTGCTGGGTTAGTTTGCGATAGTCATCCATCGAACGGATGATATGAGGACGGACAAAGATAATGATATTGCGCTTGGTATCGACCTTCTCTGTTTTGCTAAACAACGCCCCGATAAACGGCAAGCCTCCAAGACATGGGAGACCGGCTTTATGGTGACTGCGCGTATTTCTAGCCATGCCGCTGAGCACCAAGAAGTGCTTATCTGGCACATGCACATGCGTCATCATGTTGGTCTTAGTCGTTTTAATCCCTGCTGATGGCAGATGACTATCTGCAGGATGCGCTTCGGTGATCTCTTCATTTAGATCGAGGGTGATCACATCGTCATCACCCAGTCTTGGAGTGATGCTCAAATTAACCCCGATATCGCGGTATTCGACATTCGCAGTCGATTGCTGGCTAGCGCCAACTGTCGTGACAACCGATCCCGTAAAAGGAATATTGTCTCCCACGAAGATCTTCGAGTTTTTATTGTCCTGCGTGATGATCTTTTGGTTTAGAACAATCGAGGCTTCACCATCTGCTTGCAAAGCTGAAACGAGCGATGCCAAAGAGACAAATGACCGTCCTTTATGGAAGATCAGATCACCAATGACGCCCATATCAAAGCCGCCACCCATTGGGATTTGGCTAGGGCCTGTCGGCGTATTAGTCCCATTGATACCTTGGAAAGTCAGCGGGAAACTCGATTTATTCCCCTGATTAAAATTGCCCATTCCCATCCCGACGGAGTCTTTATATTTCCCGCCCGCAGCCCATTGGAGGCCAAATTCCATGCTTTTGTTCGCATCGGTCTCAACAACCAGCACTTCAATAAAGACCTGTTTGAGCTGCGTATCGAGACTTTGGATCAATTGTTTGACAGCAGCCAGAGAATCAGGATCGCCTGAGCAGACTAAAGAATTGGTGGCCTT
>Ga0206825_1034_pt1 | contig 31883 bp, 31 predicted proteins | sample Alteio_BWOrgCont_79_FD_152875 | JGI IMG/M metagenome (GOLD analysis project Ga0206825, IMG submission 152875) | Enriched cells from forest soil in Barre Woods Harvard Forest LTER site, Petersham, Massachusetts, United States -... | ecosystem: Environmental > Terrestrial > Soil > Temperate forest >...
ACTGAGCCTTAATGCTGTATTTTTAAGAGGAGAAGAGTGAACGACTTTGAGAAAGGGTTTTTCTTGTTTGATTTTTGGAAGAAGGTTTCTTAGTCCTCTCTCAGTATAGAGAGTTTTGGCTGTATCGGAATTTTGTGTTTCAAAAAATTCTCCTCTTAAGAGAGAAGCTTTTTCTACAAGGTAGTTATAGAGCCAGTTGCAGATTCTTGACTGTCCATCCAAGGTATAGATATCTTCTTCGATGGGATTAAGAGCGAGTTTAAGCACGGTATTAGACATGTGCAACGGCTTCTTTTAGGTTTTTGATCAGCTGTTTATTTTTATGACTTAGAGTCTAGCATATGGATTTGTCTTTGCAAATCATTTTTTGGCATTTTTCCATCTACGAAGGGTTTGTGTGGAAACACCTAAAAAATGGCTGCTTGTTGTATGCTGATAAACTTATTCATTTTGATAATGAATGATTAGGCTTGAATAAGTTTAAGAGATACTGTTACAAGCCCCTGGATTGAGGGGGAATTTCCCAAAGAACTTTCCGGTTTCCCCAGAAATTATAAACTAGATCAGTACCTTCAGATTCCTGAAATTAAGGTACTCGAAGGCGCAAGAAGGGTAGGGAAAAGTACCATTTTTTATCAGATTATTGAAAAATTATTAGAGCATGACAAAAATGTTCTCTACATCAATTTCGAAGACGAGATTCTGAAGAAGTATACGCTCAATGAAATCGTCTCAGCATTTCGCGAAATAGCCCCAGTGAAATACCTTTTTATCGATGAGATCCAAAACTGTAAGGATTGGGTTTCTTTCATCAGAAAAACATATGATCGAAAAGAAATTCCCCAGATCTGGATTAGTGGATCTAATTCTTCATTCATCAAGAAAGAGTTTGCCACCCTTTTAACAGGACGAAATATCACCATCAGTGTCTATCCTTTGTCTTTTAAGGAATATTTATCCTTTAAAGGCATAGAGACAACACCCCCATTTTCTTCGCAAAAAGAAAGCCTTATCAAAAGCCATTTTATGCAATACATGGAAGTAGGGGCCTTCCCCGCGGTCGTCTTACGCCCTGTTTTACAAAAAGAACTGCTTATCAATTATTTTGAGGACTTCATCTATAAAGACATTGCCTCTCGCCACGATGTAAACTTGGTAAAAATAAAGGAATTAGGCATTTATCTGGCTACAAATAGCGCAAAATCTTTTAGTTATAGAGGATGCGCAAGTGCATTAGGGATGCACCCCAAAACGATCATGGACTACTGTTCTTATTTTTATGAAATCTTCCTTTTTCATGAGCTCTATAAATTCGATTATTCTTTAAAGAACCAGATCGGCAGCGACAAAAAAATCTATATTACCGACACAGGACTTGCAAGTGCCATTTCATTTCGGTTTTCCGAAGATTATGGTAGAATTTTAGAGAATCTTGTTTTCAATGAATTAAGTCGTCAAAATCAAGAGATCTACTTCCACAAACAAAAGTATGAATGCGACTTTCTCATCAAAAAAGAATTAAAAATTACAGCTGCCATACAAGTAACGAAAACGCTTAATGATCCAGAAGCAAAACAAAGGGAAATACGCGGACTTTTAGAAGCCATGCAAAGCTATCAATTGACCGAAGGATTAATTCTGACGATGGATGAAGAAGGATTTGAAGATAGAATTAAGATCATTCCAATTTGGAAATGGCTTCTCATGATTTAAGGGAAACTAAGCCAAATTGGCCTGCTTTCTCTTTTAGTAAGCGCTCCAGCCCATCTTGAAAACCTTTCATGGCCCGTTCAAAGTCGTTGCGCACTTTTTCAAAGTGGAATTCCTCTAACAACCTCAGTTTTGGGTTGCTTTCATAGAGTCTTACCCCACCTTTCGTGCGCTTTTTAAAATTTTTTCGGGCACTATAGGCACCTTCCAGCTATTAGTGCCCGAAAAATTTAAAAAAATCACCTCGAAATCTGGGACATTCCTCCATAAAATCAACCCAAAACTGAGGTTAGTATCCGCTTCATAATTCTATCTAAACTGTAAAAAATTATTTTACAAAGATAAATCTATGCAAAGAAAAAGGCCTCATCCTTCCAGACGAGACCTTGTAGCAACTAATTGTGACTTAAGATTAATCCTGCTGGCGCCAATTGTACAAAAGATATCCGGCAGCAAGGAACCCAGTTGTGACAAAACCAGCTTTTAGGACCTTTTTCGCAGTGCTTGTGGATTTCTCTTGAGCTTGAATACGATCAGCATCCTCTGATTCATCATCAGTGACTTCAGAATCGAATTCAGTTCCAGTCGTACTTTTTGACTTTTTTTGTTCTTCAGATGTATTTTCTAACAAGTTAACCTTTGGTCCCGATGTAACAGTAGACTGCCTTGGCAAGAGGTCTCCAAGGTCTGCATACGTCCTGAATATCTCTATAGCAATCGATTTAATTCCCCGCCCCAACATTGTTCGATCTAGTTGTTTGCCAACTATATTGAGGGCAAAAATACCTACGTTATATAATGCAAATTTTGAAACTTCCCAAGCTTTATTTGCGATGCAAAGGAGAATAAATGCACCCAATGCTGATATAACTACAGTACTAATCGCAGGCATCACAATAGTCGCTGTTACTTGCGCCGCTGGAACAACTGCCACTTTCAGGAGCACGTCCGCTATGAGCATCGCATTTACAAGCCCTGGTTGAATCAATAATAGATGGGTCCCCATTGCAGCAGCACTACCGATCTTTACCGCCGTCGCAATATGAGCTACAGTAGCGACAGGATAAAAGAAGTAAGCAGCAGCGCCTCCAGAAGCCAGAACCGTCAAAGCAGAACCAGCTGCAATTACAGCTTTATGTTGGCTCAACCGCTCTAATAGACCTTTCTTGGTTGTTTCACCTGTAGTGAAAAGGTCATGGCCATCGGAAGTCCATTCAGGTTTCCAATCAAACCCTGGAGAATATTTTCTTTGAGTTGGTTGATAATGAGAGTTCTCGTCCACTTCATCAACTGGGTTAGTACTTTCTTGTTTTTCATCAGAAACATGCACTTCTTCAGTAATAACAAGTTGTGCTACACCGGCATCGAATGGGTTCGTAGAAACCTTTTTTTGTCGTGCAGGATCAACCATGCCGTCGAATGGGTTTGTGGAAGGTTTTTTTTCATTAGTCACATCAACAACTCTATCAGCATCAATACCCGAAGTTTCTGACTCTGTCAGTAGCTTTGGAGACTGTTTCTGCAACATTATAGCAGTATAAACGAGCGTGGCTGCCAGTTCTGGTGACAACGGTTTAGGTTCATTATCTCCACCTTTAGGCGAGGAATTGTGTATGGCTAACTGCAACTTTAAACGTGCTATACACCCTTCACTTAATTTAATTGCTTTTGCCGGTATCATAATAACTTCCCTTTATTTGTTTAATTTATTTCTCTTTTCGCATATATTATAACTATTATATTTATAATTATTCAACTAAATAAAATTTAAACTCACAAATAAAATTAGTTATTTACAATTTTGCATTAATAATTTTTCAAACAAGTAATTATAAATTTAATTTTCTATCGAATTAAATAAATATCTTTTGGATTCAAAATCATTTTTGAAATTTTGCTTCTATTCTGGATTTCATTTTTTGTTTAAACAGACATGATTTGGTTAATTCGGCAGTCCAGGAAGACAAAGCGTTAAACCTTGAAAATGAGTTATTTATATATTAACCTTTGAAGCTATAACATTCTGATTGTTAATAACTTATATAACTTGCAGACACTGTCGGCGGATGACGTCTTTGCCCCATTTGCCGGCCCAGTGGAGGATGATGGCCTCAAAATTGATCCCGTCGCGAATCACCCAGTTGTACTTGCTAGGAAGCTCTGCAACTTCGATATTTTCACTATTGATGATAAAGGAAAGAACGTCCTGATCACCTAAAAAACGGTCGTTTTGACGAAGGGAAAGATCTGCCCAGTGACCGAGTAGTGGAGAGCTGCGGTGGTACGCAATCACTCCAGAATTATAGACTTCTTCTGTTGAATGGTTGATTTCAAGAGCTAGGGCCATTTTAGAGTGAGAGTGAATTTTTTGAAAAAGTGGAGCTAAAGGACCTGTGATTTCACAGTCCAAATCGACCCAGATTGTCTCATCAAAAGGGGTTTGTTGTAGGGCAAACGGTTTGTAGAACCACTTTTCCCTCCCCTCCCAGAGCTCTTTTCCATAGCTCTTTTCCCACTCAGCAATCAGTTCATGAGAAATGAGGGTTTTAGGAAAAACGAAGTTTTTAGGAGCCTCTAAGGAAATCCAGTGCCCTTTGCTTTGGCACCATTTTTTAGCCACATTCGACATGCCAAAATCGACAAAAGCAACAGGATAGCAATTATGCCGGCTATAATGGGCCCACCACCACTCTAACATCCATTCTTGGTTTTGGTCGCAGCCAATAAGGATTCCTTTAGTCATTGAACTCCTAAAGGTGCGATCATCTGCTTCAGCTCATCTGGGGCATCAGCAATGGCTAATTGAGCATGGAGCTTGGCTTTTTCGATGATATTTTTGTCTTTGTAGAACTCGGCTAAAATCAGATGGCATCTCCACCGGTTATCTTTATCTTGATCGCCATGCCGTCTAAGATAGCTTTTCAAAGGTTTGACGATGTCATCTGCTTCTCGCAGCTTTTCAATCCTTGTTTGGAAAGCAAGAAGAGCGAGCTGCCATTCGATCTCTGTAGAATTGGGCTTCCGGGCTCGGATCTCAGCTTTGACTTTTTTAGCCTCTTTAGGGTGTTTTTTTGAGAGCTTGCCATACTGCTCGAGGAGAAAACCTGTTCCGGTATCTAAAGATAATCCGGCCGTCAGGATTTTTTTTTCACAGGATTTCATATTGAGGACTTGGCATTTTCGGTAGTAATGCAGAAGCTGGCTAAGGTTTAATTTGTCTACGTTAAGCTCATGGATAGAGAGCATCTCTTGGAAAAGCGAGACGTACTTTTCTGTGGGGATCACCAAAAACCCTAAACACCCGATTTCTTCACCCTGAGAGGACATCAAAACAAGCATGGGGGTCTCAGGCTCATTTTGGGCAGGCTTTTCTTCTTTTTGGATGCCAGCAGCTGTTAAAAGCGCTTGAAAAGAGGGGGTTTCCCAGACATCTTCCCTAAGTTCTTGTGACCAAGAGCAATCTCCAAAAATTCCTATGACTTTTGGCTCGCTCCAAAGAAGGCTGACACCAGAAAGGATGAAAAGGATTAGCTGTTTCATATATAATATACCCGTATAAAGGTTAGCTATAAGAAATGCTGCAGTTTCCTCCAACAATTATTTTGCGCCACAAGCGAGAAAATTTAAAAAAATGTTCTCTCAGAGGTTTGGAACAACGAAAAGATATGGTCTTTTTGACGTATCCGACAAGCTTAATTCCGGACCTGACCGGATATTGTGTTTTGACACTTGATGCACCTTTGCTATCTATAGAAGATGCTCATCTTGGGCTTTTTCTCATTGATGGAACCTGGAGATATGCTGAAAAAATGGCCAAAAGTGTGCAGGGGCCTTATGTCTGCAGAAGCTTGCCATCGCACTTTAGGACGGCCTATCCTAGAAGGCAGCTTGATTGCCCAGACCCTGAACGAGGCCTAGCTTCTGTCGAAGCTCTTTACCTAGCCTATTCAATTTTAGGCAGAAACACGGAGGGAATCTTAGACAATTACCATTGGAAAGAGCAGTTCTTGACATTCCACTCAATAATCACGTAGGCTAATATCTTTTAATTCGTATGAACCCGAAAGTATATTTACTAGACGATCATCAAATCCCCCTAACTGCTGTTGATCCCGATGCACTCCGCGTTGTGCAGAACCTTCAAAAGGCCGGCCATGTCGCCTATATCGTTGGGGGCGGTGTGCGCGATCTTTTGCTGCAGCAAAGGCCTAAAGACTACGATATTTCAACTTCAGCAAAACCAGAAGAAATCAAAGAGCTTTTCCGCAGTCAATGCTTGTTGATCGGTCGCCGTTTTCGGCTTGCCCATATCCGTTGTGGAAGAAAAATCCTGGAAGTTTCGACATTTAGATCAGGCGACCCTGAAAGCGATCAATTGATCGTCCGAGATAATGAGTGGGGCTCTCCAGAACAAGACGTCCTGAGAAGAGATTTCACCATCAATGGCCTTTTCTACGACCCTTCGAATCAAACCGTCATTGACTATGTCGGGGGTTACCCTGATCTGCAGAAAAAATATCTTCGGACAATTGGGCAGCCGTTTCTCCGTTTTAAGCAAGACCCCGTTAGAATGATCCGTTTGATTAAGTTCCAAGCCCGCTTTGGGTTTGAGGTTGATCCTGATGCAAAAGTTGCGCTCGCTGAATGCCGTCTAGAGATCATGAAAAGCTCTCAAGCTCGAATTTTTGAAGAGCTGCTTCGAATGTTAGAGTCTGGAGCTGCAGCATCGTTCATGAAGCTGATGAGTGAAACAGGCTTTTTAGAGCATCTCATGCCAGCGTTTTCCGAGTTTTTAGAAACACCAGAAGGCGGAGATGTTTTTTCTTATCTTCAAGAAGTCGATACACGCACTAAAAAAGTTTCCCTCGACCGCGGACTCCTTCTCAGCTGCCTAGTCTTTCCATTCTTACAAAAATGGCTACAAACTAGATACATTGACAGGGGCAGAGTTCCTCATCTAGGGGAAATTCAAAATGAGACGCACGATGTGATTTCAACGCTCTTTCATCCTTTTTTCCTCATCCCCCGCAAACTCCGTATGAAGATCACTTCGATTCTCTCTTCGCAGTTTAGAATGACACCTTATGAAAAAAGAGCTGGCAAAAGACCTCGGATTCCTCGCGATCCAGAGTTTCACTTGAGCCTTGAATTTCTCGATCTTAGGACCTGTTTAGAGCCCGCTTACAAAGACATCTGGGAAATTTGGCAGGACGCCTATTTGCATCCTGCACGCAAACGGCATCCTCACAGAAAGCATCACCATGCATAAAATAGAGTTTCTTGGACCCCCATTAGATACAGGACCTCTTCCTGCTGTTTTTTATTTCTCTCTTTCAGCTCACGACTCTCTTTATCTTGACCCCTACAATCAACCGGCCATTTATTTGAGCAGTCCAGATTTAAGGATTTTTTCTGTCTCTTTGCCAGGACATGATACACTCCCTCCAACTCAGGCCCTCCGCTTTTGGGCAGACGAGATCCATCACGGAAGGGATGTGATCTCTGCGTTTGTACAAGAGGTGACCGCTTATATGCATCATTTAATCGATCAGCAGATCGTTCTTCCTGAAAAAATCGGTGCGATGGGCCTTTCACGAGGAGTTTTTATCGCTTCTCACGTTGCAGCACATCTGCCTGAAATCAAACATATCCTGGGATTTGCTCCACTCACTCGTTTATCCACTGTGCAAGAATTTCAAGATCTCGATGTTGACAGGTGGGATTTGAGCCATCTAGCTGAGAAGATCTACAACCGGAATGTAAGATGCTACATCGGCAATCGCGACGTGCGTGTCGGAACAGGGGCCTGCTGCGAATTTATTTCAGTGCTGGCTAATACAGCTTTTGAGCAAAAGATCAGCTCTTCACCCATCGAACTCTTTATCGGACCATCGTACGGACATAAGGGACATGGCACAACACCTGAAATCTTTCGGCAAGGCGCTGCTTGGATGGAAAAACAACTCCTAGGAAAAACCAATGGTTGATCTGTTTGTCATCGCAGGAGAAGCCAGTGGAGATCAGCTCGGCGAAGGGCTTCTACAAGCTTTAAAATCCTCCAATCTAAAAGTGATGGGCATCGGCGGCCCGAAAATGCGCGCTGTCGGAATGGAGACTGTTTTTCCGATGGAAAATCTCCAAGTGATGGGCTTTATCGATGTTCTTTTTGCTCTTCCTCATTTGATCAGTTGCTTCAACCTGGCAGTCGATACGATTTTAAAAGCTGAACCTAAAGTCGTTTTGACCATCGACTACCCGGGATTCAATCTTCGACTAGCTAAAAAACTCAGAAAAAAAGGGTTTAAAGGAAAAATCTGCCACTATGTCTGCCCCTCTGTTTGGGCATGGGGCAAAAAAAGAATCGGCCTGATGGCTGAAAATCTCGATCTGCTTCTTTCCATCCTGCCTTTTGAAAAACAGCTGTTTGACAAAACTAAACTGCGTGTCGAATATATCGGCCATCCACTTGTACAGAAAATCTTCCCTCAAGAAAACCCCAATACCCAGCTGATTGCTTTTTTTCCTGGAAGCCGAACAAAAGAAATCGAACGCAACTTCCCTTATTTTATCCGGCTGATTCATTCGCTTAAACGTGATTTCCCTAGCTACCGTTTTGCGATTTCAGTCTCTCAAGAAAAATATCGTCCTCTTTTGAAAAAAATGGCTCCCGATCTCGATCTGATCACACCCGTTGAGATGAAAAAACTTAAGCCCTTTTTGGCAGTGGCTAAATCAGGCACCATCACATTCGAGCTAGCTCTGCAAGAAATCCCGACGGTCGTCACATATGCCATCTCCCCTTTAGATGTCTTTATAGCTAAATATATCTTTAGAATTTCTCTACCTTACTTTGCCCTCCCGAACCTCATTGCAGGAAAGACGATCTTCCCAGAACTGATCGGACCTGCCCTAACCGATGAAAAACTGTTAAAGGAAGTAAAAAATTTAATGATCAATCAAGACGTTTGGGACCGATCCCAAGCCGAATGCAAGGCTCTGCGAGCCCTGCTCGGGAGGGAAAATGCAAATACCCGGTCTGCCCAATTGATCTTAAGTCTTATAAAAGAGTAAAATTGACCACCTATGGAAAGCCCATTAAAAATTTTTACAGAGCAGCTCCGCGACGGGAAAAGAGAGCAGATCGAGCACGTTCTACCTCCTGATTTCTTAGGATTAAGCGAGCCTGACCTCATTTTTCAGCATCCCATCTATTTGAAGGGAGAGGTCTATGCAACAGATGAAGACCTTATCCTGCAGCTTTCTGCCCATACAGAAGTGAAGATGCCCTGCAGCATCTGTAATGATATGACTTTTGTCACACTCAAGACTGAAGAGCTTTACCACACCATCTTACTCAGTGAGCTGGAATCGACAACTTTTGATTTTACTGACATCCTTCGAGAAGAAATTGTCATTTTAATTCCTCAATATGTCGAGTGTCAGCAAGGGAACTGTCCTGAACGAAAGGTCATCTCTAAGTTTATGAAAAGTAAGGTAGTTTCACCCCAAAATCATTTTCCGTTCGCTGATTTATAGAATTTACCGTATAATAACTAGCTCATAGGAGTTTTAACAATGGCTGTACCACGTAATAGATTGTCCAACGCGAGAAAAAATTCCCGTCGGGCGCACCACGCTAAAAAACCAAGAAATGCGATGACCTGTTCCAACTGCAAAGGCAAAAGACTCTCTCATACCGTTTGCCCTCATTGCGGTTACTATGCTGGACGATCAATCGCTGGTGACAAAAAATAACTCACTTACGTAACTTGTGCACATGAAGTTACGTAAAACAATCCCTATTCGCATCGGCATCGACCTCATGGGCTCAGATACTGCCCCCGAAGATCTTTACCGTGCTATCCTTCAACTGCTTCAAGATGACTTTCCTGCCGAGATTGTTTTTTTTGCTTCTGAGGAAATCAGCGGTGAGCTCGATGCCTCACTGAGCATCGTCAAGTGCTCGCAAGTCATCCAAATGGAAGACGACCCCGTCATGGCTGTTCGACGCAAAAAAAATTCTACGCTTTGCCAAGGCTTGCAGCATTTAAAAGAGGAGAAAATCGACGCCTTTGTCTCAGCCGGCAATACCGGCGCACTTTTGCTTGCGGCAAAAACCACCTTAAAGACTCTTAAAGGCATCGGCCGTCCGGCACTTCTAGCTCTTCTTCCTACCAAGAAAAAAGAGGTTGCCGTCCTCGATGTCGGAGCCAATTTAAGCATCAAATCCGAACATATCGTCCAATTTGCTGCGATGGGTATCGCTTATCAAAAAAGCCGGGGCATTGAAAATCCCACCGTAGGCTTGCTGAACATCGGCACCGAAGCAAAAAAAGGAACTCCGCAGCTCCAAGAAGCGTATCTCAAACTCGATGCCATGAACCGCGATGGACAAGTTTTTGCCGGAAATATCGAAGGGAAAGACGTTTTTCATGGAGATATCGATGTTTTGGTCACCGACGGATTTACGGGGAATGTTTTTTTAAAGACCGCGGAAGGCATCGCTGCTTTTATCTTGGAACAGCTTGAAGCAAGCTCTCGTGAAGGCTCTTTTTCTCATCTCACACATGAACTTGCCACCCTTCGCTCCCGGATGCACTATGCGGAATATCCGGGAGCAATTCTATGCGGCGTCAACGGCGTTGTGGTCAAGTGTCATGGGGATTCTTCTCCCGAAACCTTTATTCATGGAATAAAAGGCGCTCTTCGTCTTGTGCAGCACAGCTTCTTAGAAAAGATCAAAGCCCAGCTTTAATCCTTTTTTGGAACGTAAAAACGTTCCATCAAACTGTAGTTATACGGCCATCCAGCGATGTCGTTTTGGACAGATTGGCAATACATTTTAAAATAACGCCATGCATACACCTGCTGCAACCACCGCAACAACTCCACCTAGATAGTCTTTTTCTGAGCCTCTGCCTCTTAAGTGTATGGTTTCATTATTGATGGATAACGGTAACATATTCCACAGAGACTCAAAAAACTGTTTTGTATAACCTATGACGTCGCCGGCCATTTCCAGATAGCTTTTTTCTGAGCCTCTGCCTCTTAAGTGTATGGTTTCATTGTTTATGAATGACGGTAACATATTCCACACTGGTTCCAAAAGCCGTTGCAGTTTTGATCGAACTGTCATAACAATTCTCTTTGTTGATTTATAGTTTTTTATTCTAATTTAGAATTAAATGCTATATATAATTACATTTTTTTGAGAACAATGCCCAGCCTACTTAGCCTCTAGATTATAAAACTGTCTCATCAAGTCGGTGTTAAACATGCGGCCAAAGCATCTACCTACAAAACCAGCAATAGTGAGTCCAGCTAAATACTTGCAAGCCCGAGGCAGTAAAGAGATTAGATGGCCAACTTGCGTTGTCGTGAAGACCGGATGCTCGATAAATTTTAAAAAAATGAATGTCAACGCACTGGCTCCTGCAGCCACTTGAAAATAACGATTTTTAAACAAAGGATACGTCGTAAGATCGACAGCTGGACCAAGCATCCAGTCGCTGACTTTTTCCATGTTGTTTTTTTCATAGGGCTCTTTACAACCCACAAATTTTCCAGCATCTCTATTCCACAATAGTTGGACATATCTTTGGGAATCTCCGGGTAAACTATCCCACAGATACTGTTTCAGTGTATTTAATTGAGCAGACATCATCATTCTCCTTGTTAATTGCTATATTTTATACTAATTTGTAATTAAAAGTAACAGATAATTATAAATTTAAAAAATTAAAGTTTATAATAAAAATTACTTAAATTTCAGAACTGGTATTATAAGGAGAGCCCGTTGTAAAATGCGATTTGGTATCAGGTCTCTTGGCCTGTTAAAATTGGGGACAATTTTGACAGCCCAACGGACCTTTACGTAAGAGCTACAAATATGAATGAAGAAATTCTTATCAATGTTGAATCTAAAGAGACCCGGTGTGCTTTCCTAAGAAATGGCGTTTTGCAAGACCTCGTCATTGAACGAAAAAACAACCGCCAGCTGACAGGGAATGTCTACCGAGGACGTGTAAAAAATATTTTACATAACATCCAATCGGCATTCATCGACATCGATGAAGGCGAAAATGGGTTTATCCACATCTCTGACATCTTGGAAAATACACAGAAATTCCAAGAACTGTTCGATATGGACTTCGACCTGAAAGAAGTCGAAGGAAAAAGTCGAAAAAAACAAAATGAGACCGACATCTCTAAAATCTTGAAAACTGATCAGCCCGTGCTGGTACAGGTTGTCAAAGAGCCGATTGGAACCAAAGGTGCAAGACTGACCTCGAACGTCTCCATCGCAGGACGCTACCTCGTCCTTCTTCCCAATACACCCCACCGCGGCGTCTCTAGAAAAATTGAAGACAGGGCTGGAAGAGATCGTCTGAAAAAACTGATCCAAGCGTTTGAAATGCCTCAAGACATGGGGCTCATCTGCCGAACGGCCAGTCTCAATGCCACAGCAGAGCAGCTGATCCAAGAAGCGGGTGATCTACTCAATACGTGGAAAGATATCATGGAGAAATTCGAAAAGGCGACAAAACCGACCTGCCTTTTCGAAGAATCTGACCTGATCAAACGGTCGATCATCCAAGCCATCGATAAACAATATAGCCGGATTTTGATCGACGATTACAACACCTTCCAGCGGTGCAAACAACTCTATGACAGATATCACAGCGATCATGAAGTGATCATTGAGTATTACCGCGATAAGATCCCGATGTATGAAAGATTTGGTGTTGAAAGAGAAATCGATAAAGCTCTTCGTCGAAAAATCTGGCTCGGCAGCGGCGGATATCTCTTTTTTGATAGAACCGAAGCGATGCTAACTATCGACGTCAACTCAGGACGGAGTAAAGAACAGCGCAAATCTACCGATGTCGAAGAATCGCTAGTGCGCATCAATATGGAAGCTGCAGACGAAATGGCTCGGCAATTACGGATCCGCAATATCGGCGGTCTAATCATTTGTGACTTCATCGACATGCGATCGAGAAAAAATCAGCGCCGTGTTTTGGAGCGGCTCAAAGAAGCGATGAAAGAAGACTCTGCAAAGTGCACGATTTTGGGCATGAGCGAGTTTGGCCTTGTTGAAATGACCCGCCAAAGAAACAGAGAATCGCTCTCTCAAATGATGTTTACAACATGCCCCTATTGCAGCGGCAATGGGATCATCAAGACACATGAGAGCGTTGCGATTGAAATTGAAAGGACGCTTAAAAAACTCATTCTCCAACAGCAGCAATTTGCTCTAAAATTAATCTCTCATCCGACCTTAGACCATTTCCTAGGACATCACGATAAGAGCTATCTTAGAAAACTCGCTGAGAAGTGGAATGCCGATCTGAAATTTGATGCAGATGACAAACTGCACCTGAACGATTTCCAATTTTATTCAACGACAAATGGCAAACAGCTCGAAATTTGACCAAACATGGATGCCAGAGAAGGTAAAAGAGAACTTCCACTCTTTTTACCATGGCTATAAAAAAGCGCTCGACCCCCACAAGGTCGATCCCGCCTCCTATTCTGCTTGGTTCGACGATTTTCTTGCGCTGATCAAAATGCAAGTCACGACACCTTTCATCTTCCAGCCGTACCACGAAAAAGTGCGATACCCTTACGACTATTACAAGTTTGGAAATGATTTTTTCCGTCTTCTCGTTGATAAGAAAGGCTCGACTGTGCACGGAAAGGCTCAAATTGAAGAGATTATCGCGCATAAGAAACAAGGGCATAATGTCATCTTGCTTGCGAACCATCAGATTGAAGCCGATCCTCAAGCCATCAGTCTGCTTTTAGATGATCAATATCCAAGACTTGCTGAAGAGATGATCTTTGTCGCTGGAGAGCGCGTCGTTACCGATCCACTGGCTGTTCCCTTCAGCATGGGAAGAAATCTGCTTTGCATCTACTCCAAAAGATACATCGATCATCCTCCTGAGAAAAAAGCTGAAAAGCAGCACCACAATAAACGCGCCATGGAACTGATGCGCATCCTTCTCCAAGAAGGCGGCAAGTGCATCTATGTCGCTCCTAGCGGCGGACGCGATCGAAGAAATGCTGAGGGTGTTGTCGAAGTCGCTAAGTTCGACCCTCAAAGCATCGAGATGTTTTATCTGATGGCCCAAAAAGCCAAAACTCCGACCTATTTTTATCCGATGGCGCTAGCAACTTACGACATGTTCCCACCTCCAGAGACCGTGCAAATTGAACTGGGTGAGACCCGCGTCAGTAAACGCGGGCCAATCCACCTCTCTATTGGACCTGTGATTGACATGGAACTCTATCCAGGTTACGATCATCCTGACAAGCATCAGCGCCGCGGGGCTAGGGCCGATCATATTTGGACCCAAGTCTCCAATGATTACAAAATGTTACTTAAAGGAAATCTTTCATGAGAAAATTTATCTACGCGACCCTCTTACTCACAGGAGTCTCTCTTTTTGGCACCCCCGCTTATGAACGGATCGAAGATAAAAACACACTCAAAATCCTCACTCCTGCACTTGCAGAAAGAAAAACAGCCAAAATCCGACTTTCTAACGGACTGCAGGCCTATTTGATCTCTGATCCTGGCGTGCACGAATCGGCAGCAGCGCTCGCTGTCGAAGCAGGTTCTTGGCAAGATCCGAAAGAATACCCTGGAATGGCGCACTTTTTAGAGCACATGCTCTTTTTGGGAACAGCTGCCTATCCAAAAGAAAATGAGTACATGCAGTACATCAGTGACAACGGTGGACAGCTCAATGCCTATACTGCTTCCGACCGCACTGTCTATATTTTCTCCATCAATAACGACGCCTATAAAGGAGCCGTTGACCGCTTCTCTCACTTCTTTGTCGATCCTCTTTTCAATCCTTCCTCCATTGGAAGAGAGCTCCATGCTGTCGATCAAGAGCACGCCAAAAATATCGAAAACGACGGCTGGCGCGGCTACATGATTTTGAAAGAGACCGGCAACCCCGACCACCCGAACGCAGGGTTTTCCACTGGCAATGCCGACACTCTCTCTGGCATCCCTCAAGAAGCCCTCAAAAAGTGGTACAAAGAGCACTACAGCTCTAATCGGATGCATCTTGTCACTATTTCTCCCCTCCCTATCGAAGAAATGATCCAACTGACAGTCGAAAAATTCTCCGCCGTCCCGAATCACCATTTGCCCCCTGCAGCGTATCCTGATGAAATGCTCTCTTCGGAGCAAAAAGGTCATTTCCTCTACGTTAAACCAGTTAAAGACCTCAAAACTGTCTCTATGGTCTGGCAACTGCCTAAAGAGATCGCATTAGATATCGAGACAGCCACTCCCCATCTCATCGCTTACGCACTTGGCAATGGAACTGAAAACGGCCTCCTCGAGCAGCTCAAACGAGAAAAAATTGCTGAAGGCATCTCCGCTTCGACCGACCGGTTCAGTAAAGACTGCCTCCTTTTCAATATCGATATCTCGCTGACTGAAGCCGGCACTAAACAAATCGATACTGTGATCCAAAGAACCTTCCAAGCGATCAACCGTTTGAAAGAGACGGGCATTCCTCGCTACATCTTTGATGAAACGCATCGCATGTGCAAGATCGGTTATGAATACCAATCTCGCAGCGATGCCTATAACTTTGTCTCTGACAAAGTTGCCACTATGATTTATGAAAAATTAGAAACTTTCCCCCTTAAATCAAGCGTGCCGCAGCGCTATGATGCAAAACTGATCCGCACTGTGCTCGACACACTGACACCAGAATCGTGCGTCTTTTTTGTGTATGCCGATCCAAAACTCACCGGCGTCCTTCCAAGCACCCAAGAAAAATGGATGAACGCCTCTTATGCGATCAAAGAAATCCCCTCTTCCAACTTGACTGCTTGGGCTAGTAGCAATCCGCACTCTCATATCGACATTCCATCTGCAAACCCTTACCTGCCGGAATCGCTGGCTCTTATCCCCGCTGCAGAAAATCTTCCCTCTCAACCAACGCTCATTGTTTCCGAGGATTTGGGAAAAATGTACTTCAAGCAAGATCAAAAATATCTGGTTCCAGAGACGACTGCTTTCATCTCTTTAAAGACGCCTCAGCAAGACGGATCGGCTAAAGCAAATGCTCTTTTTGATCTTTACACAAGAGCGCTGACAGAAAAATTATGCTCGCCACTCTTCTATGCAAGCCAGGCAGGCCTTGGTGTTAATTTTTCTCAGAATAAGTTCAACTTCTCAATCTCCGTTTCAGGCTATAGCGAAAAAACCCCGCTTTTCCTGAAGACGATTTTCCAATCTCTTCAAGAGGTTTCCCCAACAGCTGCAGAATTTGACATCTATAAACAATCTCTTCTTTCGACTTACGATAATGCTTCCAAAGAGCTTCCTGTCCGCCAAAGCATGCAGCTGCTCAAAAGCATGATCTATAACAACTGTCCAACCCCACGCGCGACATACCAAGCGTTGAAAAACATCTCGCATGAAGATTTTCTCCATTTTGCCAATGAACTTTTCAAAACAACGTATGCTGAAACCCTAGTCTACGGAAATATCACCTCTGCAGAAGCGGAAGGGATCTGGGGAGAATTAAAAACGACTCTCAACGCTGCTCCCTTTAGCAAAAGCCATCACTACAAATTAGGAGTCCTATCTCCAGCGGAAAAATTAGGCCCTTACATGGTTGTTCAAAACACCCAGCGGCAAGGCAACAGTACCGTGCTCATGCTGCATCAAGGCGCTTTTTCAATGGAGAAAAGAGCCGCTCAGGAAATTCTTTCCAATGCTCTGAAAGACGATTTCTACACCACGCTGCGCACCAAACAGCAGACCGGCTACATTGCAAACGCTTGGGATACCGAAGTTGAAAGACAACTGCTCCAATTTTTTGCTGTCCAATCCAACAGCCACCAGCCTTCAGAACTTCTTGCAAGATTTGAGCTTTTCCTTGAAGAGTTCAGCCGCCATATCAATAAAAAAATCTCTGAAGAGAGGTTTGAGACTTTAAAGGTTTCTCTGATCAAAGAACTCGAAATGCCACCTGAAACCCTCCCTGGCAAAGCTTCTATGCTCTACAACTTTGCTTACGAATATGAGGGAGATTTTGATTGGCTCGAAAAGAGAGTCGAAGCGGTAAAAAAGCTGACCTATTCTGAATTCATTGCAACATCAAAGGCGTTTCTATCGCGCTCTAACCTTAAACGGCTAGCGGTCCTAATGGAAGGCGTTTTACCCGAGCAAAACCACTTCCGCTACGAAGTCATCCAGCAAGATGACATCCTTGACGTAGGACCGTATATTTCCTATAAGTAGTTGTTAAGGTTTGATCCAGAGGTAACTATTCAAATTACCCTCATCGCTCCGCAAAGTCAGGGCCATCCCTCTCAAGGCTTTCTCATTTTTTAGATACTGTAGAGCCAAAATAAGAGGCCCCGGCTCAATTTGAGAAAAATCCCACTGAGAAAGATTAAAAATTTGATCGGCATGTTCTGTCGGCAGAATAAATTTGTAAGGTGAATAGTCGTAGCAATAGACCTGATAAGAAGAAGCGCTTTCATTGAGATCATGCATTCTCATGACTTGAAGGGTTTGTGGCTGATGAGGATTCGATGGAATAAAGTTGATACAGAAAATGGTTTCGATCGGGGCCAAGATACAAATAATCCGACTTCTCCAGATATTTCTCATATCATCAGGCTGCTCCTTTGCTGCTTCCACCCGAGCTTGCAGGTCCTCCAATGTATATGTATAATACCGGAGAGACCCTAAATCGCCCAGCCGGAATGGTGCGCGCTTTGCTACTTCAGTATCCTCCTCACAAGTTGCTGGGTAAGGCACCTGTTCTATTCCACAGGAGCCTATTCTAGCAGAATAACCACTAGCAAAACAAAATTTTACTGCCATCTAAAAACTATCCTGCTTTTTGAAAAGGTATTTTTTAATTCCCCTAAGTAATGGATCAGTCTCATGCAAAATAGACTACTCGTTCTCCTATTTTAAGAAAATCTTTTTTTGATCTGACTGGACTTCAAGAATTTGTAATAATCAACTTATAATTATATATTGTTGATATTTAAAATAAATATTTAATAATTGTTTAATTTATATAAATTATGTATAATAAAAAACATTAACAAAAAACCAGGAATTAATATTTTATGTCACTTGTATCGACCACAACAGCAACGTCAACGTGTCAAGAAAGAATACCTTTGCCTACTTTCAACCTTATACCTGTTGATGACGAAACTCTTGATGAAATTGATCGAATCGCCAAAGAAAAAGTCCAGATGGGTTGGTCTAAATCCTCTTCTCTTGAAGAGCGCGTATCGCCTCGTTCCGAAAAAGACGCATTAACCAATCATGAGAATGCCGAGGATTTCAGTTGGGATGATGATACCAACTGTAACTTTCCAATCTTAACAGAAAGCCTCAGCAATAGTGGCAATTTCTCAGCTAGCGGTCTCAGCAGTAGCGGCTATCAATCCTCAACGGACAGCCTCAGCAGCAGCAATTTCTTCACACCTCCACATACACCTGAAAAAAAGAAACCTATGAACAGCCCGCAGGCCCTAAAAACCTTAAAAAACGTAATGGAGAATAACGATCCAAGCAACGACATTATTTCTAAAGATAGCGGCGAAGTTGACGCAGCACTTAAAACACTCAGCCAACGGGGATCTCCCGACAAATCAAAAAACGTTGCCCGTCAGCTATTCAAAGAAGTGATAGAAAAAACAGGAACGGTAAAAGAAGTGCCTTCTCCTGAAGTCGTTGGGCGTCGTTTGATCTTTGCTACCAACGATTATGAGAGCGTCATGGGAAACTGGACAATAAGCGTAGCAAAAGAACTTAGATTTAGCTTTATAGATGAAAGACACTTAATAGACCTGGAAAGACTTGGTGGATTCCACATTTGCGGTCCAAACCATCCCCGCGACCGCTTCGTTACTAAGCGGCGCACAAACATATGGACAGATGTCTGGTGCGGACAAGTTTGCAAGGAAGGAGACCTTAATAATATCCTGAAGCAGTTCACTTCCTTTGTTCCTCGGGACATGAGTTTAGCGCATTATAACTCCCTGATTTCTAATGCCATCAACACTCCGAGCTTCAAAATAGCAGAGCAGAACAACCGGCGCCTTTATAAACTCATCGATGAGAAGCATAATCTCTTTGTTGTTGAATTATACTTTCAGGAACAGTACACGCGCATCAAATCAGCGATACCTATATTTCACTATGAAGTCTACAACAAAATAGACACATCTTTCCGAGTCGTTTATCTCTGTCAAGAGACGGTAGATGACACTGTGTGTATTGCTGACTACGACGTCTCCTATGAAAAGCTCTTTAAATTGCTCAAGACTTGTAATGAAGCCATTGTCTATGATACAGAAGATAAGATCATTGTCGATGTCGGTCTTCTTTTCAGCACTCCAAACCAAGACTACGACGTCTGCCCAATTGAGAAAGGTGTCTTAGTTGAGATCCCGAAAGCATTTTTAATCTAATTTCATATTATGATGGACGGCGTCGACATCGTCGAGGCCTTCCAGGTATTCCATGAGTTCGAGATTGGCTTTTTGATCTTCAGGGCTGCATTCGACATAGACTTTTGGAATCCGCTCTAAATCTGCCGATTCACATTTGACGCCCATTTTATCGATGGCTTCTTTGACCTGAAATAAAAGTTCAGGAGGCGTTGTAATGATGTACATCTCTTCTTCTGCCTCAAACTCATCTGCGCCAGCTTCAGTGACCGCTAAAAAGAGCTCATCTTCTAAAACGTTTTTTTGAGGAACTTGGATGACGCCTTTTTGATCAAAGTTATAAGCGACAGCTCCAGGGCTTGCTAAGGTGCCCCCTTTCTTATTCATTGCAATCCTAACATCAGAAGAGATCCGGTTTTTATTGTCCGTCATGATATCGAGGATCATGCCAACACCGCCATAGCCATACATCTCATAGGTAAATTCTGAGAAGTCAGCTTGATCTGCACTGGAAGCTTTTTTGATATTTCTTTCGATATTCTCGCTGGGCATATTTGCTTCACGGGCTTTAATCATCACGAGTCTTAGCCGAGAATTTGACTTCGGATCAGGCCCGCCTAATTTCACAGCCGTGATGATCTCTTTCGTAATCCGGGAAAAGATTTTTCCCTTGATCTTGTCGGCCCTTCCTTTCCTGTGCTTGATGTTCGCCCACTTGCTATGACCTGCCATACTAAAGTTCCTTTTGCATCATAATTTTATCGATGTACTCTCCATCTTGCTTAATGAATTTAGGCTGACGGCCAAACTCTTTAAAGCCCATCCGCTCATAAAGCCGGATTGCCGGGTTGCCTGCATAAACCTCTAAATGGAGAATCTCAATTTTAAACTGATTTTTAGCTGCATCGATCATGTGCTGCATCAGCGCCTTGCCAATCCCTTTATTCCGGTGTTTTTCATCGACGATGATCGCAAAGAGGCATTGATGACCAAATTTCTGATACGGCTGGATGTAAAGGATCGACATCCCAACCGGAGCACCATTTTCATACGCCGTAAAACACGCTTGAAATTTGCTATAGCCCATCCAAATCTTAACCGCATCGTCGATCTCCCTAGCATCTGTCATGGGGAACCATCGCAAGATCACAGGATCTGCCAGCCATTTCGCAAGATAAGGACCCTCGTCGGGATTTGCTGGACGGATTTCAATCATAACGCCGTCTCCATGAAAATTCTCGCCTTGTATCCCTCAGCAGTCTTCACAAACTTTTCCTGACGAAATATCTCTTGGAAGTCATTTTTATTCAGTACAGAGATGATAGGGTTCCCCTCAAAAATTTCGGTCGAGATCATCTCCAAATGAAAATAGGTCTTTGCTAGATGTTTGAGATTTCGGATCAAAGCATTTCCAATCCCTTTTTTCTGAAAATTAGGATCGACAATGACTTTGAAGAGGCAATGGTGTGCCACTTTTTTGTAAGGCATAAGAAAAAGCGTCCCAATTCCACATGGAATATGATTAATCGTTGCCGTAATACTGCAGCTCCACCGGCAAAAGCCAATCCAGCACTGAAGAGCATCTTCGACTTCTTTTTCTTCCGTCATCGGAAACCATTTGAGCATCCCGGGGCTTCTCATCCACTGTCGCAGATAACTGATATCTGTCACATACGTGTATCGAATGTCGAAACCTGGGATCTCTTGCATTAACCAAACTCCTTCAAATAGGCGAGGACAAAATCATCGATCTCTCCATCCATCACTGCTGCAATGTTACCAACTTCATAATCGGTCCGGTTGTCTTTGACAAGTGTATATGGCTGGAAGACATAGCTGCGGATCTGATGCCCCCATCCGATATCTTTCTTTTCTCCACCCATCTTATCAATTTTGGCTTTTCTTTCTGCCATCTCTTGTTCGTAGATTTTAGCGCGGAGCATCTTTAAGCAAGACTCACGGTTTTGAATTTGGCTTCTCTCTCTTTGGCAAGAGACGATAATCCCCGTTGGAATATGCGTCATCCGGACAGCAGAATCGGTCTTGTTAACGTGCTGGCCTCCTGCTCCTGAAGCCCGATAGGTATCGACGCGGATATCTTCATTTCTTAAATCGATCTCAACATCATCTCCCACTTCCGGAGAGACATCGACAGAAGCAAAACTCGTGTGACTCTTAGCGTTAGAATCAAATGGTGAAATCCTGACAAGCCGGTGGACTCCCTTCTCTGCCTTGCAATACCCATAGGCAAAAGGCCCCGCAATTTTAAATGTGATGCTTTTAATCCCTGCAACATCGCCTTCGACGGTATCGAGCATCTCGACATCCCAGCCGCGTTTACTTGCCCATCGTTGATACATCCTCGATAGCATGAGAGCCCAGTCGCACGCTTCTGTTCCTCCAGCTCCTGCATTGATGCTAAGGAAGCAGCTTTTGCTGTCCATCTCACCAGAGAGCATCTTTCTAATTTCGAGTTCAGAGATGATTTTTTCAATGTCACTCAGCTCGTTTAAAAGTTCTTCGACAAAAGCCTGATCACCACTTTCTTCTGCTTCTGGAAGCAGCGATTGGACATTGGAAAACCGTTCTTTGACTTGGTTGTAAGGAAGCGTCCACGCTTTGAGATCGTTGGATTCGGAGATGATTTTCGTGGCTGCTTGAGAATCATCCCAGAAAGCAGCTTCTCCCATTAATGCTTGTAATTCTTCAACCCGTTTTTCTTTTTGACCCAGGTCAAAGATACCTCCACATGTGAAGAATCCGATTCTGAATACTGTCTATCCGATCTTGGGTCTGCTCGTTCATAATGTACGCCTTAAAAATCATCTTTAAAAAAAATTTATATCTTCCTATCCATTATGCCAGAGATCAACCTTTCTTTACATTAAAGAAACAACTCTTATAATTGTCGCAAAAATTCCCTTGAAAGGAGGATACCATGGTCGATTTTACCAGCCTGAACACAGCTACACTAGAAACTGCCACCCGCTTCCATAATTTTGCCAAAAACATAGAAACTGCCCACTTAGGGAAACTCTATACAACTGTCCTCGATGGCATAGACACCTACGTCGTTGAAGGTGTCGCTAAACCCTTCCTAGAAAAAGCCCCTGAATGGGTCTATGAAAATAGCATCGTTGACTCCATCAAAAATAACAAAGGCCTCTATATTTTAGCCGCTGGAATCATCACTCTCTTCTTTATCAACTACATGCTACATCCTAAAGGCGAAGCACAGATTAAAGAAACTCCACCAAAGTCCAAAGGTGAGGGAGACGGCGATGATGTAGACAGTAGTGCAGAAAAAGAGAAACCTACAGAACCCGATCTGTCAAAACCAAATCCATTAATTTCCGATGATAAAAAAGACACAAATATAGAAAAAACTGATCGAAAAAACAAGTCTCAAGATCCCACTCCAGTAAATTCCGACGAGGCGGAAGGCTTTCTTAAAGAAGATTCTGACTTTGAAAAAGATGTCAACCCAGCGAAAAACACCACGAACGCCGTAAATAATAACGGTGACAATATTGAAAATGTCGAAAAAGGTAATATAAATGGGGCAAGCTTACACTTTGATCGGGAGGTAGATATAAACTCTAATCCATCAGCAAATGAGAAAGGAAAAACCCCTCTAAATCTTCTGCATGATACAACACTTGGTGGAACTGGAAATAATACAACAGGAAGTACTGGCAAAGATCCTGTGGAAGACGTTAATAAAGTTGAAACTAAAAATGATCAAAAGCCCGTGGTTAACATAGGGGCTACAACAGGCTCTGGTTCGAAAGACAAAACTCAGAAAGAAAATGAGAACAATTACCGCGTGAAGGATTCTAATACAGTTGGAAAGGGCAAAAATAAGAACAATAAGGGCAAGAACAAGAAACACAAGCAGGGTAAGTAAAGTCGAAGGCATAAATAGACGACAGAGCCTATCGAAAAGCCCTATTCAAAAAGGCAACGCCCTCTAAGGCGTTGCCTTTTTTAGAACAACGGCTTGGCGGGAATCTACCGTATACTCCCAATGCCAGGAAGGTGCTTCGATCTTTTCAAAGGTGAGGTGAAGCTCGCCTTCGATCTCAATGGCACGGCATCTTTGACCATCGGGCACTTCGATGAAGTGGTCACTGGAGAGCACAATATTTTCAGCGTAAAATTCACTCATGCCGCGCAGTAAGATCTGACAAACTTCTTGCCGGGCAATTTCATTGCGCCAATAGACATTAGGCATGTCGTGATCGATGCCTTTATTGCGCACGGTGACATTTTTAAGAACGCACCGGCCAGATCTTTCGGAATAGATCAACTTCTGTCCTTCTGTATGTCCCATGACAGATTCTGCTTGGATGAGCAAGCTTCCTTCTAGATCGAGATTTTCAATGTCGACTTCTACGATCTGTAGTTGAAGTTCGCTTTCAGGATGGAGCCTTCCTCCACGGAGTTTTTGTGCAATCACGGAGTAAAGAGGACCTAAAGCCGGATGGTAGAGGAAAATAAACGAAGGGCCTTTCTCAAAAAAGTGGAGAGGATCGCTGACTACGGGCACTTGCATATGGCAGGAGACTAAAAGGTCGCGATTGTTTTTTAAGATGTCTAAGAAACAGCCTTCAGGAGTTTCTAAAAGGGAAGAACCTAAAGTAAACTCTCGTTTTGCAGCAGAGATTGTCTTGCGGCGATGGTTATAGGTCAGATAGGTCTTGAGCTGCTGGCGATCAGTGGAAGAAAAGAAATCAGCAATATTCTGCATCGTCGATTCTAAACGGGCGACTTCTTCTTCTTTTTTCTGGCCGGTATTCGTGCGGTAGGTGAGTTTCTTGAGGTTGACGAGGATACCGGGAATCGGACAACGAGAAATGGCACTCTGGACAGCTTCCAGATCGACGAATAAGATATTCGTGTTGGAAGGGAATTTAGAATAAGGGCTTCCAGGTTTTTCAGGTTGATCGATAATGCTAAACTTTTTGAAATCGCAATATTCGATATTCGTCAGGGTGTATTTGTAACCCTGAGAATGGGGAGTCTCAACCAAGACGTTGATGCCCTCTGAGGCTTTGACTTGGCGAGGACAAGAAGCAAATCCAAACTTCTTATCTTCTGCACATCCAATGCCGGTGAAAGCAATAATGCCATAGTCGGTGTTAGCAACGGGATTGTTGACTTGGCGCACAAGCGCTTTTTTTCTGCCGCAGGAGAAAAACCAATCGAAGATACCTTCTTCGCGTGCCAGCCTCCAGATCACTCCATGTCCCCCGGGCTTTAGAAGGAGTTGCATGGGACCTTGGACGTGCCACTGCCCTTCACGGTTGATCGTAGGAACCATCGGCTGGCAGAAAAATTTAAAGCTCTCCTGCGGACGTCCGAACCAATTTGCCTCTTCGCAGATACCTAAAATATGGCTGTGATTGTTTTTTTCTTCTGACGTCATGACAGCAACCGGCGTTGTCAGTTGCGCGCCATACACTTTATAATAGAGATACTCGCGCGATTGCAGATCTGCAATCAATCCTTCTAAAAGCGATTTGCCCAAAAAGGGAAGTCTCGCAGCGGGAAGAGGAAGTCCAGTTTTTTCATCGTAAAGACGGAGCCTGTCGGCGGCGCCTCCAAGCGGATAAATCTCTGCAAGAAGTGGCAGTGTTGCAATTCCATCGATAATGGCCTTTCTGACCTGTGCATTCTCATTAGAGATGTCGATGCCTTCTGGTGCATGGTACGTCGATTTAGGGCCTTTTGAAGTGGCTTTAGCGGCCAGCAGTTCAAGCATCCGGGCTTGGTATCCAACGATGCCTCCAATCGACGTATAAAATTTTTCTACCGGGGAGAGTTGTTGTAATAGAAGAGAAATTTTTTCTTCTGAAAATGCTTTAAAGAGTTTTTCCCCTTGCCCTGCTGCAACAATTGCTTTGATCACAAGCTCGTGTTCGGGAAGCGCTTTTCCAAGAAAGTTTGATAGAGAGGAATTTTCTTCTAAATAACTTTTCACAGGAGAGAAGTTCGAGAGCACCTCGAGTTTTTCTTTGACTGAGCTGCATCCAGCTAACTGATCCGCTAATGATTGTATCATATGACCTTCAGAGATAACTGATCATAGGGAAAAAGGCAAGAATTACACCTACTAATGAGAGGTCCCTGGAAAAAAAATCGCGCTTTTAGCTGATTTTTTTTGACTATAATATCCCAAGAGAGATACAAAGTCATTCTGAGGATAATGAAGAACTACCTCAAGACACCCTACCAGCCGACACTAGATCGGACAAACAGGTAGCAAATAAACTAAAGGAGAATTCGACATGGCAAAAAAACAATCTAAGTTCATGCAACCAATGCGTCTCAGCGAAGAACTCGCTGCAGTCGTAGGAAAAGGTCCTATGCCTCGTACAGAAGTTACAAAAAAATTGTGGGCTTACATCAAGAAGAATAAGCTCCAAGATCCAAAAAACAAGCGCGATATCCTTGCTGACAGCTCACTGAAAGCTGTTTTCAACAATAAAGCAAAAGTTAACATGTTCGAAATGACAAAGCTCGTTAATAAGCACCTGTCATAGTTTTCTTTTAGGCGGAACACTTTTTTTTTGAGTTCCGCCTTTTTCTTTTCCTATTTTCAAATTATTTTTAACCTGCAAATTGACCTCTCCTCTGCTATACTGTTTCTATGAAATATAAGTTAGTCATAGCCTACGACGGGACTGCTTACAGTGGCTGGCAGATCCAGAACAACGCCGTCTCCATCCAGTCTCTCTTGGAAGAAGCCCTAGCGACCATCTTGCGCAGCCCCACTCCTGTCGTTGCATCAGGACGGACTGATGCAGGGGTCCATGCCAGGGCCCAAGTCGCCCACTTCACCTCTGAAGTGGCCCCTGATCTTAAACGGCTGCATCTCTCTCTCAACGGCATCTTACCCGATGATATCCGCATCCTCTCTGTTGAAGAAGCCTCTCCTGACTTCCACGCCCGCTATAGCGCCGTTTCCAAGGAATACCACTACCATCTTCATCTTGAGAAGACAACCAATCCTTTTAAAAGACTCTATGCTTATCATGATTACTCTCCTTTAGATCTTGAGAAGATGAAAGAAGCGGCACGTTATTTCATCGGAACGCACGATTTTACCACCTTTGCCAATGAAGCTTCTAAGGGAAGCGCAGCGAAAAATCCTGTCCGAACGATCACTCGGTTAGATATCTGCCATGAACCCGGAGGTATCCGGCTTGAATTTGAAGGAGATGGGTTTCTCTATAAAATGGTGCGCAATATCACCGGGACACTTCTCGATGTCGCACGAGGAAAAATTGCCGTTGAATCGATTCCACAGCTTTTTGAAGCCAAAGATAGAAGCCTAGCGCCGCCCGCAGCTCCCTCTCGCGGACTTTTTCTAGTGAAGGTCAACTATTGAACTAAAAGAGGGAAAGTAAGTTCCCTTGAATTCTTTCATTTGGGGATGGTCCTTAGGAGCAATCAAAAGAGCCACTGAAACGCCAGCCTCTTTTAAAGCTTGAAAACCTCTTGTAGAATCCTCAAATCCAATCATCCGATCGCCTGGTTTCCCCAATTGCCCAATTGCCGTCAGATAACATTCAGGATGAGGTTTTGGCTCTCGATAATTTTCCCTTGTGAACCAAACTGGGATTGTCTTTAACAAAGGGATTTTTTCTTTGATGAGATCGACTTGAATCTTGGGAGAGTTTGTGACAACACATCTTCGTTTATCCGCTTGCTCTAAAGCCCTTAAAACCTCTTCAACTCCTGGCATTAGAGACAGGTCGCCTTTTTCTAGAAGTTCTTGATAATACTGCTTCTTTTCTGCATAGAGCACTTCCCAACGAGGCTCCTCTTTCTGAAGCTCCGGAAACTTTCGATAAATCCCGTTTCTTAAACCCGTCGAATTAAAATGAGCTGCTTGGAAAAACTCAAAAAGAGACCAGTCCAGGCTATAGCCCCTTTGCTTGCACATCTGTCGATAGGCAGCAAAGTGGAGCTCCTCGGTATTAACGAGAAGCCCATCGAAGTCGAAAAGGAATAAATCGAACTGTTGAATCCACTGCATAATCGAACCTTGTCGCAAGCCAAATTGCTAGCTTGTTCAATGGCAAAAATTGGAACCTCTAATTTCAACTTTACGATTTTTTCGTAAGCTTGACCAACCTCTCTTTTTCAGATAGTTGAATTTTAAGATAGAGGAGGCCAAACCATTGACTTACTTCATCAATCAAGGGTTAACTCTTGTACTATTTGCCGATGACAAGCTCCCTTCCGCCGAGGTTTCCCTCGTCCGTCAGGCCAGTTCGCACGCAAGCGTGCTTCACTTCGAGTCCTGACGCAAGCCAAATCGTTGGCTTGCTTCATCAATCAAGGGTTAACTCTTGTACTATTTGCCGATGACAGGCTCCCTTCCGCCGAGGTTCCCTCGTCTCTCAGGCCGGTTCGCACGCAAGCGTGCTTCACTTCGAGTCCTGACGCAAGCCAAATCGTTGGCTTGCTTCATCAATCAAGGGTTAACTCTTGTACTATTTGCCGATGACAGGCTCCCTTCCGCCGAGGTTCCCTCGTCTCTCAGGCCGGTTCGCACGCAAGCGTGCTTCACTTCGAGTCCTGACGCAAGCCAAATCGTTGGCTTGCTTCATCAATCAAGGGTTAACTCTTGTACTATTTGCCGATGACAGGACTCGAACCTGAACCCTATTGCTAGGAGTAGATTTTGAGTCTACCGCGTCTGCCATTTCGCCACATCGGCCTAGGGTGGAAATTATCGAAGAAATCGGAATTAACGTCTTGTAAAAAATTACTTTTTGTCTGAAGTCTCCCAAGGGTAGGCCTCCCGCTCTCGGTGGCGGGGGGCTGGGACGGGGTAGGCGACCTCATCATGGTTCCGGTAGACATACTCCCCTTTGGCATTGCTATCCCGGAGCTTATCCTGCTCCGATTTCTCTAATCCTGAGCATCCAGTCAAAAAAAAGAGGATTCCTGTTTGCAGGATAATAAAGATTTTTTTAGAGTGCGATTTAGATACCAAAGGACACATGGTGAAGATACTCCTACAAAACGACAGCGACTTTTTCTACCCAGAGGGTGAGATCACAACAGCGAGAAACAGTCCTGAGGTGTTGCAGATTCTAGCGGAATCGGCTTTTGATCTCATCATTCTTGAGGATTTAGAGACGTTTAAACAAGTCAAGGCCCTTTATCCTAAGGCGTCTATCGTCATTGCATCACCGATTGCTTCCCTTGAACAGGCTGTCGAATCTATAAAGCTAGGGGCCCTGGACTATATCGTTAAGCCTCTGACAGCGGAAATGATCGATAAACTTGCTAGCAAAGCTCAAAACTCCAAGTCGGTATCCCCCATCGTATCTACCTTTAGGGGAAAAAGAGAAGAGATTCTAGCCGATAGCCTGGTTATGCGGCAGGTTCTGGCTGATATCGCAAAAGTCGCCCAGAGCAACGCGGCTGTTTTCATTAGTGGAGAGTCGGGAACAGGTAAAGAAGTGATTGCCCATGCAATCCACTACCAATCTTCTCGTTTGAGCCAGCCATTTATCAAAGTCAATTGCGCAGCGATTCCGGAGACGTTGATCGAATCGGAGTTTTTTGGTCATGAAAAAGGATCTTTTACCGGAGCTGTGGAAAAAAGGCTCGGAAGATTCGAACAGGCCCATAAAGGGACACTTCTCCTGGATGAAATCTCCGAGATACCTCTGGCTGTTCAAGCCAAACTTCTCAGGGTTGTCCAAGAGCAAGAGTTCGAGCGGGTCGGAGGAGTCAGGCCGATTAAAGTCGATGTCAGGCTGATTTCGACCTCAAACCGGAATATGAAAGAGATGATCGAGCAGAAGATGTTCAGAGAAGATCTCTATTTTAGGCTCAATGTCGTTCCAATTCGACTTCCACCCTTACGAGAGAGAAAAGAAGACATCCTAGCGCTTGCGGAGTACTTTTTAGACCGTTTCTCTGAAGAAAACCAAAAGAGGCAAAAAGAGCTTTCACTTTCTGCACAGAAATGTCTTTTGGAATACCCGTGGCCAGGAAATATCCGAGAGCTTGCCAATACGATAGAAAGAGCTGTCGTCATGAACTCTGGAGATATTGTTGAAGCTGCTCATTTAAGACTCGATCCTTCTTCTCCTGCGCTTTTATCTGTTCCTGTTGCTAAAGAGATCACGCTTGCTGATCTTGAAAAGCAGCATATCTTGGAAACGCTTGCTGCCTGCAGCCACAATCGCACACGTGCTGCGAAGTCTCTTGGCATTAGCGTGCGTACACTCCGCAATAAATTGCGGCTTTATTTCAATACAGTATCATAACATGCTGATTATTCAAGACTTGTAGAAAAGTGACAAAATTGTCACTTTTTTTAAACAAAAAGTGTCAAATATGACACAAATACCAAAGCCAAAAGTTTAAAAAAGTTCTCAGAAAAATATCATCCACCATACCAAGTCATTTTCAGTGGACAACCGCTGAATATTGGATCGAAAAAAGCTATTCAACCTCAGTTTTGGGTTGATTTTATGGAGGATTGCCCCAGATTTCGAGGTGATTTTTAAAAATTTTTCGGGCACTGATAGCCGTAAGGTGCCTATAGTGTCCGAAAAATCTTTAAAAAGCGCCCGAAAGATGGGGTAAGACTTTATGAAAGCAACCCAAAACTGAGGTGCCTAAGAAAAATCGATGATTTTGAGTCAGTTTTGTCGGGGCCGCCATGCGGCCTGAAACTCCACTGCAGGGCACATACTCAGAAGAGTAGGGCCCCGCAGTGGAGCGGAAAAATGGCTCAAAAGGGCGATTTTACTGAGGCGGAGAGTTTTGCAACTACCTCATTTAAGAAAATAGCGCCTTCCAATCGAGAGTGGCAACCAGAATGCCCAGCACACAAAGTGTGTTGGCCTTCCAGTTGACCTTCTCCTTATAGAGCCACTGACCCCAGATGTTACAGATGATGATAATCGTGACGGCAAATAACGGGTAAATAACGGCGTGTTCTATCGAAGTTGAAACTTCTGTCGCACGAATCATAAAAAATGTTCCTACGCCGTTGGCTAACCCGCCGAGCATTCCGTAAAGCACTTCACCCTTCTTAGGAACTCTTTTTTCTGCTGCGATATAGATTACAGTTTGGATCAAAAAGGCAACGAAGAAGATGATCGGCATGAACCATTGACACTTGGCATCATCCATATCGAAGGAAAGAAACAGCCCATTTTCTCCAGGAAAATTAATGAAAAGGGCTCTCCAGCTTAAGAAGACCAAGAAAAGAACGTGGAGAAAAAATGCCGCTGTCACAAAGACGATCCAATTCGATTTCTGCTGGCTACGCGATGTCACCCATCCAGCCCAAAAAAGACCGAGGACGACTAATAACGATCCCACTCCATTCCAGAGAGTGTATTGATATCCAAAAGATGCTCCGAAAAGTAAAACCATTAAGATAGACGGCATGACGGTGGATGCGTTGAGGGCTGCAAACGTCAGTCCAGGAGGGCCTGTTTCCAGAGATCTTCCAAGCGATGCCATCATGAGCGCCAAAACAATACCGCCGGCAATTGCAAATCCAGCCATGCAATTACTCCAATGGTAATCACCGCTCCGAACGGGATTCAAGAGGATGGCGACTAAGAAAACGATAAACAGCTGAATCATTAGGAACCCTTTGCTGGTTCCTCCGGCATCGATACTGCGTCTCATACAGTAGTTGGAAAGGGCAATAAATAATGCCGCTATCAGAATCAGTTGTATTCCCATCATGCAAACTCCTATATTTGGAGTTATCGTATCCAATCAGGACAATTTTTGAGGACAAAAAAAGGCTTTGTCTGTTCAATATAAGAAATACTATTTGGGGTAAAGATGAGCAACATTTTAATTTCGACGTGTCTGTTTCTTTTAGCCGCAGAGCCAGCAATGATCTCACAGGAAAAACTGACGCAGCAAGAGGCTTTCTTTCTTCGGAGAATGACGGAGTTTTGGAAAGACCGCGATTATTCTCTGGTGAAAAAGCAGATCGAAGACTTCCTCGCAAAAAATACAGAGTCTGCGATCCACGACAACCTGCATGCGATTTTAGCCGATATCTTTTATCAAGAACGGGATTATTCCAAGGCTCTCCTGTTCTATGAAAAAATTAGCAACGCTTCCCTGCAGCAAAAAACCCTAGTCCGTAAAGCCCAGTGTTTCTATCTGCTCGGCGATTACGATGCGGTCATTACTCATGCAACAACTAGCAATACGGAATCCGAGCTCCAGTTTTTGCTTGCAGATTCACTGTTTCGCAAACTTCAAAAGATTGCAGATCTCTCTCAGCAAAAAGAATTGGCAGCTCAAGCCAAGCCGCTCCTTTTAGGACTGTATGAGACAAACTATAAAGATAAAGTGCTTCTTCCGCTGGCTGAAGTCCACCGTCTTCTAGAAGAAAATGCACAAGCGGCAGCCCTGTACGTTGTGCTGGCTGAAACAATGCCGGATAAAAAAGAAGAAATTTTGCTCCAGGCAGCTTCTCTGCAAATGGGTTTTAGTAAAAATGACGCCATTGCAACTTTTCAAAAAGTTGTTGATTTAGGACAGGGAAAAGCTGATGAAGCCGCTTACAATGAACTGCTCCTGCTCTTCCAAGAAGATCGGTTTTCCGATCTCACCCAGCGTGCACCGATTTTGGCTCCTCACCTAACGGATGAAAAAGCAGCTCTCTTTAATTTTTGCTTAGGCCGCAGCCACTTCAA
>Ga0206825_1032_pt2 | contig 31199 bp, 43 predicted proteins | sample Alteio_BWOrgCont_79_FD_152875 | JGI IMG/M metagenome (GOLD analysis project Ga0206825, IMG submission 152875) | Enriched cells from forest soil in Barre Woods Harvard Forest LTER site, Petersham, Massachusetts, United States -... | ecosystem: Environmental > Terrestrial > Soil > Temperate forest >...
GTTGTCCAACAAGCGACAATTATGATTCAAAATTTTCCTGACTCTCCTTTTTATCAAGAGTCTTTTTACTTTCTGGGGCTCGGGTTTTTCAACAAAGAAGAGTATGATATCGCCAACCAATATTTAACGACCTACCTCAAAAAACAGACAGCCTTGCAGCATTTTAGAGAGGCTATTGAATTGAAATTTCAGATTGCTGACAGGTTTGGCGGTGGATACAAAAAACACATCGGCGGCATTGCCCTTTTGCCGAGATGGATGCCCGCAAAAGAGGAAGCGATCGAAATTTACGATGAAGTGATCAACGCTCTTCCCAATGATGATCTAGCTGCCAAGGCGCTCTTTGGCAAGGGAAAGGTCGTCTTAGATGAAGAAGAGTATGCCTCTAGCATTGAGGTTTTCCAGTCGCTCATTCGCCGCTTTCCAAAACATGCGCTGGCTCCTGAGGCCTATGTTGAGATTGCCAAGATTTACCTGCGCGAATCTAAAGAAAGATATCCCGATGCCGACTTTTTAGATTTAGCTACCCTTAACTTGAAAAAATTCCGGCAAGACTTTCCCTCCGATGAGAGGATAGAAACTGCTGAAAATATCTTAGCTGATATGGAAGAGGTGTACGCGAAAAGCTTTTATGAGATCGCTCAATTTTATGAGCGGACAAAAAAACCGCACGCGTCAATCTTGTATTATGCTAAGATCATCAAAGCTTTTCCCAATACGAAAACAGCTGAGCTTTCTAAAAAACGGCTGCATGTTCTCCGTCCTCCTGAAGAGATCGTCGAAGTAGAACAGACCACAAATCAGAGCCAAGCCAATGCGATTACCCCTATTTCAGAACCTGAAATTCCCCTTATTAGCGTGCCTACGAGTGTTATGTAGCAAAAATTCTTGGAGTAATTTCGGCGTCAAAGCCCGTATAATCGACGATCGCAAGTTGATTCGTATTGAATTAATACGGATCAACTTGCGAAGCCTGTGGTCGTCGATTCTACGGAGCTTTCACGCTAGAAATTATCTCAAGAATTTTTGCTACATAGCACTTGCGTTTAGTTTTTCGGGCTGTGGTTATCATACCGTATCATCCGATGACAAGACGACGATTTCTGTCCCCTATGTCGAAGGGGATGCAGAGGGACAGTTCACAGCTGAGCTGATTCGGCAGCTTACAAACTCCGATCTATATATGTTTGTCAGAAAAGATGGGGATCTGTGTTTAAAAGTCAGTATCGTCGGCGATAAAAATGACGTTGTCGGATTTCAGTATGATTTGACAACCACAAAAGGAAAGATCGAGCGGAATCTGATGCCGTTAGAAAATCGGCGGACGCTCTCAGCGACGGTGACTTTAATCGATACCTCTACAGAAGAGGTGGTTTTAGGGCCCGTTAACATCAAAGCGTCGACTGATTACGATTACATCGATGTCAATTCGTTGAAAACAGTCTCTTTCATCAATGAACACGGCAAGCGAGAAAAAACGATTAGCTTTTCTCTAGGACAGCTAGATTCTATTGAAGGAGCTCAGGATGCAGCTCTTACGCCGATTTATTGCCTACTTGCGCAGAAGATTGCACATGCAATCAGCACTAAGATGCTTTCGGACGATTGATCGAAGAGATAATCGCTTCGGTGTCGATCACTTCTGTTAGAAAATGCTCTAGCACCTTCAAAATGAACTTCGGCGTATTGTAGACGCCAGACGTTGCAAAAACGATCTCCAGATGAGGTTTGGTATTTTGTAAGAGCGCGATGAAAGTCATCGTCTGAGAAGTCTCTTGGTGCATTTTAGGCAAAATCCAAACGACAAACTGTTCATTGAACAGAGTGACTTTATCAGGGGTTTCCAAAACATGGAAATAGTGCATCAACTCTTCGTGAGTCGTGGCTTGATCGAATTTTTCATGTTTGAGTAGGCCCAGTTCATAGAGCATATTCAGGTTAACGGCTATGACTCCGTCAGGTGCGTGTTTAGGCAAATTCTGCGAAAATTCAACGAATGCTTCTTCCAATTGCGATGGCGACATCATTGGCGTCCACTTCTCCTGATGAGATGATTTTGTTTTCTAAATACCCTTCCTTTGACGACTTATCAACTTATTTTTTTTAACATAATGTAAGATATTAATATTAAATTGGTTATGAATGACTTTTCCAATAAGGCCCATTTAGGGCATAACTATTCCTAGTATGCTCGCAAGAATTTTCGTTTTTCTAATCTGTCTATCGGTTATCAGCGCAAAACCGCTTAAAGTGGAGGTTTCTGCGCCCTATGCCATCCTGATGAATGCCGATACTGGCGCTATCCTCTACGCTAAAAATATCCACGAAAAGCAGCACCCTGCAAGCATTACAAAAATCGCCACTGCCCTTTATGTGTTGGAAAAGAGAGGCAGTGAGTTAAATACTCTCTTAGAAGTATCGCCAGGGGCTTTAAGAGCGGTTCCTGCCTACTTAAGGCAGGCTGCCGATTCTAAGCACCCTTCCTATGTTCTTGAGCCTGAAGGAACGTCGATGAGAGTAATCCCCGGAGAAAGACTTCCTCTCATCAGCTTTTTGCACGGATTGATGCTCTGTTCTGGCAATGATGCGGCAAATGTGCTGGCGGAAAATACCTGTGGGTCGATCGACAAATTTATCAGCGAGCTCAACCAATTTCTAAAGAGCGAGGGTATTTTAGAGACGCAGTTTACCAATCCTCATGGGCTGCATCACCATCAGCATTGGACGACAGCCTACGATATGGCCCTGATGACCAAATTAGCTCTAAAAAATGAAACCTTCCGAGAAATCGTTAGAGCGACTAAATATGATTGTCCCCAAAGCAACAAACAGCCGCCTCGAACGATTTCTCAGCACAATAAATTGGTAAAGCCTGGCCCCTATTTCTATCCCAAGGCAATAGGGGTGAAAACGGGATATGTGGCAAAAGCCGGCCATACGTTTGTAGGAGCAGCTTTGCACGAGGGGAGAACCCTGATTGCTGTGCTTCTCAATTGTGCAGAGAGCCAGCACCGGTTTAGAGATTCCATCAAGCTTTTTGAAACAGCGTTCAAAGAAAAGCTCCAAACCCGTGTTTTATTTGCAAAAGAAAGCGATCAGTTTACTCTGCAGGTTAAGGGAGCAAAAGGCCCTTTAGATGCTGTTCTCAAAGAAGATTTAGCATTAGAGTTTTACCCTGCAGAAGAGCCTGCATTTCAGGCAGAGATTAACTGGAGTAAATGCAAGCTTCCAATCAAGTCGCAAGAGATAGTCGGACATTTAAGGTTAGTTGCAGAGAATGGAAAAATATTAAAAGAGCTGCCTGTGTATGCAGCCCATGATGTCGATCAAAAATGGTGGGCAGTTGTCGCAGACTTTTGCAGCAAGAGCAAGCCTCTCTTATTGGCGCTTTTTCTGGGTGGGCAGGTCGCCTTCCTTCTTGTGTATCTCGTGAGAAAGAATCAAAAAGTCAGCTAGAGAAAGGTTTTCAGGCCGGACTTGAAGCCCTTTTCCGATTTTTTCCAATCCGGTATCAATGCTCGCTTGTTCATAGACGAGCTTTAGAGAAGAGCGGATCATTTTTCTTCGCTGTTGAAAAGCTTTTCGCGTCATCTCAAAAAAATCTGCCTCTGAAGAGACGGGCGGGTGGTCTTTTAATTTGAATTTCACAACAGCCGATTTGACTCGAGGCGGGGGATAGAAGCATGTCGGCTCGACTGTAAAGCCAAATTCCGGCTCTGAATAAAATTCGACAAACACGGTAATGGAGCTGTAATCTTTAGTGCTAGGCTTAGCAATAAAACGAGCTGAGACTTCTTTTTGCACCATGACGGTCATCGACTCGAAGAATTCTTTTTTGGGGAGAAACTCAGTTAGAATGGGTGTCGTGATTTGGTAAGGGAGGTTGGCGACGAGTTTGGTTTTAGGCTTTAATCGTTTTGAAAGATCGAGCTCTAAGATATCGCCCTCGATTACCGTTAGCCGTTTATCCTCTGTTTGCAGCCGGGTCAAGGCACTTGCAAACTTCCGATCTTTTTCAACAGCCAGCACATGAGCGCCTCTAGCCAGCAATTCTTCTGTGAGCACTCCGGGGCCAGGGCCGATCTCTAAAACGAAGTCGCCTGGTTCAACTCCTGCCAGGGTAACGATCTTTCGAATGATATTGCCATCGATCAGAAAGTTTTGAGACAGGCTTTTTTTAGGAGATGCATCGATCTCTTCGAGAAAGGCTCGCAATGTAGATGGTTTATAAAGTGCCAAAAACTTATCTCGCTACAAAAGGCTCAAAACGGGGAGGGATATCGAGGGATCTCTCGTCGAATCCGAACTTCTTGCGTAGCGTAGCAACATAGACTTTGTTTTCCTTCTCGGCAGCCGTGTTTAGCAAATCGTTTTTCAAATCGTTATAGATAGATGCAAAAGCAGGAGGTTTAGTCTTGGTATGCTCCTTCAGGTGAAAGATGCGGACAACGGTCGTTCCGTCGCGGCTAAGCTGGGGAGTCGGTGCGCTCCACTGAGCAGGGTACATCTGAGAGAGGACATCGCGATGGGCTTCCGAAATGGCTTTGTCTTCAAGAGCCAGTTCTTGAGAGACGCTGAAAGTTGCTGTAGATTCAGGAGGAAGCTCTGTTTTGAAAAGATCGGCGGCTAGGCTCAAGCTTGCTTGAGCCTTTTCTTTAAGGCCTGCGAGTTTAGCAGCTATCTCTTGACCAGCTGCTTCACTTTCTGCGCGGATTGTCAAGAATTGATATTTCCACTCTTCCTTAGGAGGGTTTTCTTGGAGAAATTCCTGATAGGCATTTTTGATTTCTTGAGAAGTGACCTTTTGAAGAACTTTTGATGTCACACGCACCCACTGAATTCTTTGCACAATCATGTCTTGATGGACCATTGCGCGGGCTTCATCGTAGGTAATCCCTAGTTCATCCAAAGATCCCATCACATTCGGTCCGAAACGCGTTTGGATTTCTTCGCGCACTTCCCCATCAGAAACTTGGATCTTGCGGGCCTCTGCATCTGTGACCATCAGCTCATGGTCGATCATTTGCTGCAACGTTGGAAACCATTGAGATGAATAAAATTGAAAGCGCGCCGTTTTAGAGTCCATGTACTGCGGGTAATAACGGCTTAAAAAGACATCCATCTGTTTCATCACATCGAGGACGGAGATGCTTTTCCCATTGACCTTAGTCAAAATTCGATTATTGACCACGATTTCCTGGACATGTTCCATCTGCGGTACAGGTTGCGCTGCAACAGTTCCTAGTAAAAGTGCTGAAATGAGGATGGTTTTAAGCATAGGTTTCTATCGTAACATAATGTTACTTTTTTTGAGTGCATATTTAATAAGGGTTCGCTATCTATGGAACCATGGGGGGATAAGATGTTAGGCAAAAAATTACTATTACTTTTGGTCGTGTTGCTTTACGGATGTTCAGGAGAGCCCTGTCAGACAAAAGAGTCGTGTCAAAAGGATTCAAATTGTGAGTGTTGGTGTTCGCAAAAATGCGGGTTTAGAAAGAAAGATGCCACCGATAACCCGATTTATATCAAAAATGATCCTGATGGAAAGTTTTGCTATTGCAAAAAGTGGGATTATAAAAACTATAAAGGGAATTGCAAATTACATAAGGGTGTTAAAGAGCCAAAAGACGCTAAATAATTTGTTAGATTCTTTTGATTGCGACAGCAAAAAATGCGTCCATCCCGTTCGCAATAGGCAGCGTTAGGAATGTTTCCACCACCTCCAGTCCAATAAGCCGACTGCTGCTCATTTTCCTCGGGGAAGATATAGATATGTATAGATTTTATTCAGTTGTTGGTAACCCTTTTATTGCATCTGTGAAGGCCTACACGACATTAGTCATATGGTATTGGTTTTGGCCACACATTTCTTTTATTGAAAGTATTACAACGTGTCGAATATTGTGAAGCATATGGGCAATGATTGCCACTCCAAGACCCCCTTCTGGACGAATGGCAAGATGGGAAAGAGCTAACCCACCTACAAAAAGGTCAGCTGCTAGACCTGGGTCAGGAGTATCTTCGTGAATATACACAAATCCAATTGAAGAAAGGACAGCTAGAGCAAGCTTTGCTACCTCTGCAGCCAGCACTGATTCTGGAAGTATTGGGTGAAAAAAAGTCGGGGTAAGAGCCTGCACTGAAAAGAGAAATTCCGGAGCAAGACTGTCGATCGCCCAGGAGCACATTAGCAGTGGCAATCGCATTACAAATTCTTCAACAATCGGAGCAACAATCATTAATCTGATAGATTCTTTTTTGATCGGCAGAACTCTTGAAAGTAGTTTAGCCCCGCATTTGTTAGCGTCAGCTAGCTTTCTACCTAACCTATTTCGAAGAGCCCTCCTAACAGATAAAGGGACGAAACTGTTTAACTGAACATATTTGCAAGTGAATAGTGAGACTATTTGCGCTGAAGTCCGCCCTAAGGTATCTAGGGCCCCACTTCCTACTAACAAGATGGTGACGCCATTATCAACGACATTTGAAACAATCGAAGAAGCTCCATTAGATAATGCTGTTGCTAAATAGCTTGAAGCAACCCTTTCGTAAATATTACTCAATAAACCGCTAATTTTCTATCCTATTTTATTAAATTAATAATAAGATTATATAATAAATATTATTAAATGTCGAAAAAAAATTGTTAAATACGCAACAGAAATAAAATAAGCAGGTTACATTGAAATTGGCTCAAAAAGAGTTCCTGGAGTGTTTATGGGAGGCGCACATGGCTCAGAACCTGTTTTTAAGCCAGTTTCAATGCAATCTATTAAAAACTAATCTATTATGCATTGTTTTTTTAGAGGTTTTTATAAACAACTGGATTTAAATAGATTGCGTTGATTGACTTTAAGATTTCTTTTATGATAAAATCAAAGCCAGAAATTCTAACAAAGAGGCTTGATATGACAACACAACTAGATTTAACACACGCAATTACAGCGCGACTTAATCCGGAAGCGGTTGGCCGTTTTTTTGATCAAATGGGGTCTAGTCTTACCAACAATCTTACCCCTAATGAGTATCAAGCTTATTTGCAGGTCATAACCTGGGCTATTCTAGAGAGACTAAACGCCTCTGATTTTCCTCAATTTGCCCCACTCGATGAAAATAGAGTTAAACCCATTGTGCATGAGAGCATTAGGGGTATGTGCAGCATTATTAAGCAAGACCTGGGATATCCTGATTCCACAATACCTGGCTTGATGAGTCGAGTAATCTGGTGGTCATTGAAAGTCTGTAGATATGAACTGCTCTAATTGACTTCTTCCAGGATTGAAATGCTAGTGCCTGCAATCAAGGCACCAAGCAGGCGAATCACCTGTGAGCGCAGTTATATTTTCAAAGAGATTCCCTAAGAAAAGAGGATAGTTTTAGACATAGACCGCCATTGTCCATATTGAAGATTTTCTGTTATGAGTTGTTTAAGTGAGTGTAAATTTTTTGAAGCAGTTCTTGCAGATCGATTTCTTCAGAGGAATCGATGGTGAAGTGGGCTCCTGATAAATCGTGTTGCTCTGTGAAGCGATTCGGAACGGCAAAGGTTAGAAGTCCAGCACTGACGGCTGCTTTTACACCTGGCCCGCTATCTTCAAAAGCCACACAGCAGGAAGGATGCAGTCCGAGTTGTTTTGCGGTGTGCAAATAGATGTAAGGTTTCGGCTTGTTGGTTCCTTCCGGGTCGGAGTATTCGTGCAGATCGTCCTTACCTGAAATAATGGTATCGAAGAGTTCGACAAGTTCAAACCGTTTCAAATTTTGGACAAGCTGTAGTTGGCTAGCTGCAGAGGCAACTCCCATTTTAATTCCGAGCTCGTGTTTTTGTGCGTCAAGCTGCCTGACGATTTTGAGAGTTCGTTCAATGGGGATGATTAAGTGAGAATGGAGATGGAAAGCTTTTCGCGCATCTTCCAAAATGGCATCTGCCGAATCGACATTGAGTTTTTCATGAAGCTTTTGAGAGATATGTGCTCTAGAGTGGCCTGCATAACTCGTGTATTCTTCCAACGTCATGTGGGCACCGCGCACTTTTAAGGCTTCCTGCCAACTTAAAAAGTAAGCCTCTTCGCTGTCGATCAACGTTCCATCGCAGTCAAAAATGATTCCAATCATGTTTTTCCTTTTTTTAAAGCGATGGCAAAAAATCCATCCATCCCATTCGCAATAGGAAGCGTTTGGAAGGTCTCTACAACTTCTAATCCGTAAGTTTTTTGAAAGTAGGCAGCTTGGGCTTTATTTTCTTGGGGTAGGATGCTGCAGGTCATATAGACGATGGTTCCTTGAGGATGAAGATAGGTGAGGGCTTCTTGGAAGATCTCTCTTTGTTCAAGAAGCAGGTTTTCCAAACGGCTGGCATCAAATTTCCACTTCAGGTCGGGATTGCGCCGGAAAGTCCCCGTCCCTGTACATGGAACATCAACCACAACCCAATCCATCCTGTTTTTCTGCACCGGAGAAAGAGTAAATTGAACATTTTGGACTCCAGCTCTGTTTAAACGTTTGCGGGCTTCTGCAAGGGGATGCGGCCGAATGTCATGCAGATAAATCTGACCTGTATTTTCTAAACGGTGAGCAAAGGCAAGCGTTTTTCCTCCAGCGCCAGCACAATAATCGAGAACATGCTGTTTGGGTTTGGCTTTGACGAGCTGTGCGGCCATTTGGCTGGCCTCGTCTTGGATTTCAAAAAGCCCTTCAAGGAATTCAGGTTGAGTAAAAAAATTGATTTTCTCAAGGAAATGAATCCCGTAAGGCGACTCAGGGCACGGCGCAACTTTATACTTTCCCGCCCATTTTGCTAATAGAGCTTCGCGGGATGTTTTTAACGGATTGACTCGGATTGTCAGCGGAGCTCGGACATTGCTTGTCAAACTCACGTCGTGAGTTTTTTCTTCACCATAAGTCATGACGAGTATGTCGTAAAGATCTTGCGGCATTCCATAGCGGATATGGATAGGAATTGATTCATCCTTGAGATAGGCAAGTGGATCCAAAGGAGAAGGTTCTACTTGCAGATGTTGATATAGATTTTTCCAGCGGACATAATGATAAAGCGTCTCGCTGATGAAAAGCCGGTCTTTTGATCCCAGGGCTTTGTGAAACCGAAAATAGCGGCTCAGGAGTGCATCTAAAGGAATCTTTTGCGATTCCAAGCTTTCCAAAACAGCTGAAAGATGGTATTGTCTAAATTTCATAAGGTAATATTATATCTTGGGACACAGGAGGAATAAAGATGAAAAAATTTTTCTTTATGCTAGGACGGATCTTTTTGAGCTTGATTTTCATCTGCTTGGTCACAAATCAAATTTTAAATTGGGATCAGACGCAACACGCGTTCGATAAAAGCGTTTCTGATTGGATTGTGCATCCTGGGTTTTCCAATCAGATTCAAAAAATTTTTAGCCTTTTACTCTCGTATTCCTCATTAATCATGATCTTGGCAGCTGTGTTTGCCGGTCTGGGGGGATTATTAGTCTTATTGGGGATTAAAGTTCGCTTAGGGGCAATTTTGCTGATCCTTTTCTTGATTCCCTCAACAGTGATTATGCACGCTTTTTGGATGTATCATGGATCGATGCGAGAAACACAAATGATGCTGTTCCTGACCAATATCAGCATTGTCGGCGGTCTGTTCATTTTAGCCTCATGTAGCGAGGCAAAAGAGTGAAATCAGTCGGCCTTTTTGTCCTCAGCTGGCTCATTGTCGCTCTCGGGCAGCCTGCGTGGAGTCCATGGCTTGCTCCCTTTGCTGCTTGTATCGGATACGCCTTATTTTGGAAGGTGGCAGCTCAGATTCCTTTTTCTAAAAAACGGTTTTGGATCGGGGTGGCTTGGTTTTTTGCCGTGCAGCTGATTCAACTCTCTTGGATGACAAGTACGGAGTTTCAAGGATTTTATATTCTTTTTGTCTACTTAGCAGTTGTCTTATGGCTGGGACTACAATTTGGCCTCGTGACACTTTTCGTCGATAAAATCCCGCTGGTGGCAACGGCTGCGCTATGGACGCTTCTCGAATGGACGCGGCTTTTTGTCCTCTGCGGTTTTTCATGGAACCCCGTGGGACTTTCCCTCACAGCGTTTTCTTTCTCGATGCAGGCAGCTTCGTTGTTTGGCATTTTAGGCCTCTCATTTTTAGTGGTCTTAACCAACCTCTCGTTTTGGAAAAAACGTTACAAAGTAGCGACTCTGCTTGCCATTTTCCCTTATGCCTTCGGAGCTCTTCATACATCGCTCCATGAGTCAAAGATCAATCAAAGTGGAACGATGACAGTCGGACTTGTCCAAACAGGCCTTCTGCCTTCCCAAAAAATCCCCATTGAAGGCCGTTTCAAAGAATTTATTCCTCCCTCAAAACAGTGGCAGAGGATTGTGAATCTTTTGAAATCGTGCGATCAGCCTCTCGATTTAGTTGTTCTTCCGGAGTTTTCAGTGCCGAATGCGGCTGGCTTTGATGCCTACCCCTCTTCTATCGTCCGCACTGTCTTTCAAGAGGCTGTTGGATCAGAGCGAACCCATACGCTAAGCATCGATGATACCATTAGGGTCTCCAATCAGTTTTGGGTTCAGGCAATTGGGAAAATTTTTAAGACCGATATCATTGCTGGGCTCGAAGCTGAAGAGGGAGGTCTCCATTTCACCTCTGCGTTCTACTGCCGGCATCAAGAATCCAAAGTCCAAAGATATGACAAACAAATTCTTGTTCCTTTAGCTGAATATATTCCCTTTGAATGGGTCAAGGCTCTGACGCGTGCTTATGGCATCACCGAGTTTTTTACTCATGGGAAAGAATCAAAAGTTTTTGCATCCAAGGTTCCGCTTTCGGCCTCGATTTGTTATGAAGAGACATTTTCTCATCTCATGCGACAAAATCGGCAAAAAGGGGCTTCGATGTTTGTCAATTTGACCAACGACAACTGGTACCCCAACTCAAAACTTCCGCAGCAACATTTTGACCACGCTCGTCTTCGCGCAGTTGAAAACGGGGTTCCGATGGTCCGTGCCTGCAATACGGGGGTGACCGCTGCTGTCGATAGTCTTGGAAGAATTATTGGACAGATCACCGAAGAAACCCGTGCTGATGTTTTAGTTGCAAAAGTTCCACTTTATCATTATTCAACATTTTATAGTTTCTGGGGAGATTGGGGGATTGTTTCTATTTCAGCGTTTTTTATTCTAATCTGTTTCTATTTCGGCGGATTTAATATATTGAGAGTTAGATGTTCTCAAAAATAATCCCAGCAAGAAGGATTGGCTGACTTTTATATTTTATCACTTTTTCCCTTATTTGTTTTTAATTCCTTGGATTTTTCTGTGATTTCCTCCGAATCAGAAATGGAATAATCCGAGGAATCATCCTCTGTATCACAGTCATAGTAAGCATAATTAAATGTTTTGTCTTTTATTTTAATAGGGCAATATTTGACTTTGATTTCCTCATTAGGATCCGTAAACGTTTGAAAGTCTTTAATGTCAGTTTGAACACAGCATTTTTTTTGTTTTTCAAAAATAAATTCCCTGATACATTTGGTTTGGTCCTGACTTAGTGGTTTCCCCGAGAAGGAATTTCTTGTGATATACCCCGGATATCTCGATAGGCCATCTTCAAGGAATTTTCTTTTTTTAATCAGTTTATATCCAGCAGGTGCAGACTTTGTTACGATGTGCGCCTTATAACCCTGTTGAAATATCCAATCAGGCACAAAATTAGATTTAGGTGCTTCTTTGTTTTTTCCTTGGAGAAGGGTAATATAGATTCTATCACCAGATTTTTGTATCGCACGACAAGATACAAAAAACGAATAAAGAAGGGCTTTAAAATTGCCCTCACGCTGAGCATTCAATGGTAAATTCCAATGTATGCGAGAAATAATTTTGCCTTTTAAGAACTCTTGTTCATGAAGCTTAGTGCCATCTACACCTAAGTGGATTTGAATTCCAAGTTCTTTCAATGCAGCAATTCGATTTAAAGTTTCTATTTCTCCCTGTGGTTCCATATCATCGAAACCTACTCTATCACAGTTACTTTTAAGCTCTTTTTCAGTGATGAGTTCAGTAGCAATAATTGCTTCAGCAAGATTTGGATGTTTTGTTAAATGTTTGGTTACCAAAGCTTCAGTGAATGAAAAATTCCCCTCTCCAACAAAAAGCCTTGTTCTATGATTTCCTGAACATTCTGGTATCATAACACCTCCAATAAACGGCTTGAATGGAATTATTTTTGTCTATTGTTAGATAAAAATACCATATTTTTTATTCTAAGACAATGATACCATCGACTCTCGAATAGTGTGGTAGAGGAAAACGCTCTTGTTTTGAAATGACAAGATGCGATAGATTTCTTGTTAACTCGACTTTTGTACATTTTTAGCTCGATTGCCTCGGTCCATTTGTTTTCTGAGGCGTTTATTTAAGTGGGAAGGGGTTTTTAAACCCCTTCCCACTTAAATAAATCGACTAGTTTGGCCAAAGGACAAACGTCAGGGAGCAAATGGGCAAGGCAGTCGAGCTAAAAATGTACAAAAGTCGAGTTAAATGGTCTTAAAACAAAAAACTCTAAAAAAAGAAGTTGTCTTTCATGGCAAAGGCCTATTCGTAGGCCAAGATGTCGTGGTGCGGCTTATTCCAGCTTCCCCTAACAGCGGGATTGTCTTTCGACGGACTGATTTGGCAAACTCTCCGACGATTGCTGCTAAGACAGAGCAAGTCAAAGATGCCACGCGGTGCACAAAGATTGTCGAAGGGGAAAACTCAGTTCAGACGATCGAGCACTTCATGGCAGCTGTCCAAGCCAGTGAAATCGACAATTTAATGGTCGACATCTCAGGCCCTGAAATGCCCATTTTCGATGGCAGCTCAAAAGCGTTCATGCAAATGATCGATGAAGCCGGGACTGCTGAGCAAGAAGCAAGCAAAGACATCTACGTTCTGGATCAGCCCATTTCTTGGACACAGGGCGATATGCATCTGGTTGCGCTGCCATCTGATGAATACCGGATCAGCTATACCCTTCATTACCCGCAATCTCCATATCTCCGTTCGCAATTTTATTCTTTCGTCGTCAAACCTGAAACTTTTCGGCAGGACATTGCACCCTGCAGAACGTTTACCCTTTATCAAGAGATCGCTCCCTTGATTGAAAAAGGGCTTCTTAAGAATGCCAACCTCGACTGCGGAGTTGTGATTGACGGAGAGAAAGTATTGAATCCTGAAGGCGTCCGTTTTCCCGATGAGATGGTGCGGCATAAGATTTTAGACATCATTGGAGATTTTGCTTTGCTTGGCTGTAGCTTCAACGCCCATTTGATTGCGATTAAAACCGGACATGCCGCCAATCACACCGTTGCTAAAGAGTTACGTAAATTTTTGAGGAAGAAATGAACCCTCCGAACATCATATTAGAAGCAAAACAGATTGCCCAAATTCTACCCCACCGGTATCCGTTTTTGCTTGTCGATAGGATTATCCATCTCGACTTAGAAGGAGAGGTGATCATTGGTCAGAAAAACGTCACGATGAACGAACATTTTTTTGTCGGTCACTTTCCTGAAGCTCCGATTATGCCGGGCGTTCTCATCTTAGAAGCCTTAGCGCAGACCGGTGGAATTTTAGTTCATCAGAAAACACAGACTGAAAAAATCGCTGTTTTGTTAACCGTCAAAGATGCAAAATTTCGCAAACCCGTTCTTCCGGGAGATGTATTACAGCTGCATGTGACAGGTCAACACATCAGCTCACGAGCTGGCAAAGTCTTAGCTAAGGCCTTGGTCAATGACCAAGTCGTTGTTGAAGCTGAGATTGGTTTTGCGCTTGTTGACCGGAAACAACTTTAAAAGGACTCGAGTATGGCAAAGAATAACATTCACCCAACCGCTATCATCGAGCCGGATGCAAAGATCGGTAGCAATGTCACAATCGAAGCGTATGTCGTCATCAAAGGGACTGTTACGATTGAAGACAATGTTACACTCAAATCACACGTCTATATCGATGGCTACACGACAATCGGCGCTGGCACTACCATTTGGCCAGGAGCTAGTATTGGGACAAAAACTCAAGATCTTAAATTCCGTGGTGAAAAAACCTTTGTTATTATCGGAAAAAATTGTGAGATCCGCGAATACGTCACCATCAACTCTTCCTGCCAAGAAAACTCTGTTGTTCGCGTTGGTGATCAGTGCTTAATTATGGCCTACTGCCACGTCGCTCACAATTGCGAAGTCGGCAACCGCGTGATCATGGCTAACGGCGTCAACTTAGCCGGACACGTCGTGATCGAAGATTGCGCAGTGATCGGCGGCATGGCTGCTATCCATCAATTTACCCGCATTGGTTGTTATGCCATGGTGGGTGGATTTAGCCGCGTGACCCATGATGTTCCTCCTTATACCATTGGCGGCGGCGTTCCTTATAAACTCGGCGGACTCAATCTCGTCGGCCTCAAACGGCATGGGTTCCCCATCACCGTTCGTAGAGATTTAACCCGCGCTTTCAAACTCATTTACCGTTCAAGACTGCGCCTCAAAGAAGCTCTCGAAAGAATCCAACGCGAGATCGAGCCTAGCCTCTACATCAAACATTGGCTTCAATTCTGCCGTGCCTCTCGCCGAGGTCTCATCGGTCTTCTCACTACCAATCGTCAAAAAGATGAATTGGAAGAACTCGAAGAATACGAAGAGATGTTTCAAGAAGAGATGACGTGAATATCGTTTTCTTTGGGACTTCCAACTTTGCATCGACTCTTTTGGATTGCCTCCTAAAGCATAAGCTCAATATTGTTGCGGTTGTCACACGCACAGATAAACCCCAAGGCCGCTCTCTCAAAGTCAGCTCTCCTCCTGTCAAAGAACTGATTCAGAAAAATTACCCAGATCTCCCCGTCCTGCAGCCTCTGAAAGCCTCGACTCCAGAATTTGCTGACCATTTGAAAAAATTCAATCCCGATCTCTTTATCGTTGCAGCTTATGGGGAGATTCTCAAAAGCTTTATTCTTGATATTCCTTTTATGGGAGCCATCAATGTTCATGGAAGTTTACTTCCTAAGTACCGTGGTGCTGCTCCGATCCAACGATGTCTCATGAATGGAGACCAGGAAACCGGAGTGACGATCATGAAAATGGTCTTAGAAATGGATGCAGGTGACATGCTCGAAAAAGCCAAAGTTTCGCTATCTCCTGGTACGACTTTCGGGGAACTGGAAGAAACACTCTCAAAAATAGCCTGCCCAGCACTTCTTAAAGTCATCGGACAAATCAAAGAAGGAACAGCGCATCCAGTTCCCCAAGATCCTTCACAAGTGACGTTTGCTCCAAAGATCTCTTCTGCAGAGACAGAGATCAAATGGAACCGTTCGGCAACCGACATCCATAATCAAATCCGCGGCATCTCTCCTCAGCCTGGAGCTTGGTGCTGGGTGGAAATTGGCGCTGATAAAAAACGTCTGAAAATCAAACGATCAGAAGTCACAGAAGGACAAGGCTACTTCGGAGAAAACATCGTTTTCTCAGGCAAAGAATGGATTGTTGCCTGTGGCAGCGGTGCATTAAAACTCTTAGAAGTGCAACTCGAAGGCAAAAAAAGTCTTCCGATCGGTGAATTCTTACGAGGTTTTCATGAGCCTTGTAAAATTTTAACTTAAGTTTCCTTTGCTAATATCATCTTCTTGACTTACAATTATTTTTCTAAAATTTCAAAAAGTCTTCAGAAAGGAGTGTTTTTATGACAAAAATGGTACAATATAGAAAATCTGGCTCACAGGTTCCTTACTACGCAATAGCTTACGAAACCTTCAAGAAGGTCGCCTATGCAGTTTCTGAATACATCGGAGCCTGGTTAAAGGAAACCGGAGGAGTAAAAACCTTACTTATTAAATTTCCTGACGCGATTGTTTCTATTTCTAAGCGTATAGACCCTGCAACTCTCTCTGGTAGAACGATTAATACCATTGCAGACTTTCTGACGCCTCTGCACGCATTAGGAGGTTGTGCTTCAACTTTACTGGGGTTTGCAGAAGTAGGATCTAAATTTCCAGCCATGTTTAATCCATTTAAAACACAGGTTCAATATACTGCTAGAGGTGCAAACAACGACACTTATAGGGCACAGTTCTCTCTTCCGCCTTTGGAAAGAGCGATCGATAAAGCTCTGAGTGTTGCTGATTGGGCGTTCAGTTTGTCTGGATGCGCTAGTTATATTTGGAAATTGAATCATACGGCTGATGAGACATTTCCCCTTGCATCATCTCTTGCAACTTGGTCTGGACGTTGCATGTCACTTGGAGGGTTATTTTTAGAGGGTCGATTTCTATATGAAACTCTGTGGGTGGGCAAGCCTCAAACATATAAAGCAGTTCCAGAAAAACATAAACCAGATCTAAAAGAATATCATCCGATCGAAAAAAATGTCAAAGTCGCATGGGAGGAGGTTGCCGGCTCTATGCTGAAGATCTCCCTTTCTGTTGTTTGCCTAAGTTTCGATCTATTTAAGAAATTGGCTACAAAAGAAAATCAATCCCCTTGGCTCGATACAGCGATATTCTGTGCAGGTCTAGCGCCGACATTTATCACCCCAATCGCTATGCGTTGTTGGCCAAAGATGGTTGTTGCACCTCTTTACGAGTCTGCTGCATCGGCTTAAGCACATTAAACCACGGCTTCAGAGTTTGAGGTTGAATGGACCTTGGGTCTCTATTACAAGTAGGGGAATCCAGTCTTGGCTATGTCAAATCCCTAAGGAGGCCGCTTGGCTTTGCAAAAAAAGCTTGTGGCATAGGCTCTGTTTTCCCTTATACAGATGGCTTAAGTCAGAGAGTTCTTAAAGCCGTCAAAATTGCCAGAGCTCCCTCCAATTTTTCTGCCCTTGCCCTGGACACTTTAAGTCTAGCCCGTTCTTTCTATGCCCCTACCATTGACACTAAGAAAATGAGTAAATTAGCCCTCTCAATCCTAAAGAGAAGCTGCAACATGCTGAGGTGGTTAGACAAATATCATTTAATTACCCTGGATGCCACCTTATTAGGGCATCTTGAGAAAGTAACCATCCTAAGAAACCTTACCAAAGCTTCTATCCGCCTGTGGCAGGGCTTGAAGGCTACCGATCTAAATCTCGTCACCATCTCTAAGGTCTTGAAATCCAGCCTCTTACTATATTCCTATCTTGCTGATGATAAGAGGGTTAAGGTTGTTATCAAAGGGATAGGGCTCATGAACAATGGCTATTTTCTTTATCAACAGTGCAGCACCCTGAAATCACAAACGATAACTCGGGTGCAGTTCTGTCAAATAATTACTTCGATTGCCCTGGCTGCCTTGGCTTTGTACGGTATCGAGAAAGGGTATTTCCAAAATTAGATTTGATATGCCGTCAATAGAGATTTTTTGAAATGCTCAAAATCTTTATATTAAAAATTTAAATAATGTAATAAAACAAAACACAGAGTTATTAAATCATTTAATTGTTCATATTAAATATTAAAATATGTATAATTAATTACGAAAACATAATTAGATTAAAATAATAGAGATGTATTATGGCAATGCAATTAGAATTGTACAACGTATTAGAGCAAAGCCCATTAGAGATGGGCAACGTAGAGGCCGCTGAGGCTTCAACCTCGGCTTTTTTAACGACAACTCTGAAAAATATCACCCTTGAAGTCTCCGATAAAGCTCAAAATTATTCAGGCAAATTAAGTTCGATTTCCGTTCAACCGATTGTAAAAGCGGTAGACGAGACAAGCCATATAGAAGTTTCGACTTCCGGGGAAGAAATAAAAAATGAAGTTGTACCATCCGTGCTTCCCGAGCAGGCTATGACAGTATTAGAAAAAACTAAAATAGTCGTAGTAGAGCAGGGCCTTGTTCAGGAAGAAGTTTCGGATCATGACGAAGAAATTGAAAATAAAAATTTACATTTGGACATGAGGGTCGCGATACAGCTGAAAAAATCGAAGAGCTTATTGAAACTCTTGAAGTTCCAGTTGAACTCGCTACCCTCGGATTTGAATGGTCGGCTACTGGGGTAGAGATATTATCACATCATGCTGACGCTCTTGTACATGGCCTGGAAAAAGGGGCTGCCTCTTTTGCCTTGGTTGGCTTAGTTGCAAAGGTGGATAAGATCCATAAAACAGTTTTGGAAGTTAAAGCGGATGAAGAGATTCACACCTCTAAACTGATGTCGCTTGGCTTTTCACTTGTGGAAGTCCTATGCAATGGCTTAAATTTCTTAAGTAAAATTGGGGTTATCTCCCATGCAATGGCTGCCCTGGGGCGTTTTAACCTTATCGCGGCTTTCTGTACTTTTTTGATCGCTGTGATCGATGTCGGCAATAACGTCACAAACTATAAAGATATGACCAGCCTTTTTAAAGCATTAGTTACCCTGGTAGCTAATACTGCGATGCTTGGCTTGATCTATTATGCTGGCGGTCATGTTGGTATCTTGCTGTTAATGCTGGGAACGGGTATTTTTATTTTGAATGTTGCCATCCCAGACGAAGAATATCACGCAGTCAAAGAAGCCCATTGATGCAGACTCCTTATCCTTTAGGGAGTGGTTTCTCGTTCTGACCTTTCTAGGTCTTTGTTTTTCCATGATCATTTATGCCTTCATTGTCTCCTAAAGATAGGGTTGGAGGCAGTTACAAAACTTCCCACCCCATTAAAATCGCCCTTTTGAGCCATTTTGTCGCCCCACTGCCAAGCCCTACTCTCCTGAGTATGTGCTTGGCAGTGGGGTTCGGATCGCATGGCGATCCCAACAAACTGACTCAAAATCATCAATTTTGATGGGGTAGGAAGTTTTGTAACTGCCTCCTGGGCGTAAATTTTGATTGTAGGAAAATCCTCTGATTTGTTAGCCTACTCGCTTTAACCTACTTGCAATAGCTATTGCTGTTGTTCATCAGACTTTAGTGTTAAAACCGCAAATGTAGAAATATTTTTTTATCACGCGGTTTCGTTTGAAAAGAAAGGTTAAGCAAGAGTTAGACCAAAGAGAGCATATATATGAAGCCAAAGTTAATGGGAATTAAGCAAGGAATGATGCAGATCTTTGATGATCAGGGCAATCGCGTTGTCTGTACGGTCATTTTAGCCGAGCCGCATCTTGTCTCCCAAATCAAGACCAAAGAAAGCGACGGATATATTGCCGTTCAATTGGCAACACTTAAAGTGACTCCTGCCAAAGCTAAAAATGTCAAAAAACCTCAACTCGGCCACTTTAAAAAAGCCGGCATCGACCCTCGAAGAAAATTGTGTGAAGTCCGTTTAGACTCTGTTGAAGGTTATCAGCTTGGTCAAGAATTAGGCGTTGAAACGTTCAACGATGTCCAATTTGTAGATGTTGTAGGAATATCAAAAGGTAAAGGCCACCAAGGCGTTATCAAGCGGCACCATTTTGCCGGCGGTCCTGCAGCTCACGGTTCTGGATTCCATCGCCATGGCGGATCTTGCGGGATGAGAACATCTCCAGGACGCTGCTTGCCAGGTCAGAAAAAATCAGGCCGTATGGGTGGCGAACAAGTCACAATGGAAAATCTTCGCATTGTGAAAATCGATGCAGAAAAGAAAGTGATCGTCGTTGAAGGAGCCATTCCGGGATGTCGCGGTGGTTTAGTCTACGTGACTCCAGCTAAGAAGAAAGTCAACAAGGTCAAAAAATAGGTGAAATGTGGCAGACATAAAGAAGTTTGATCTTACAGGAAAAGAAAAGGGCCAAGTCACCGTCAAAGACGAAGTGTTAGAGCGCGGTGCCAATTCTCAGATGATTAAAGACTACATTGTTGCACTCCGCGCCAATGCTAGACAATGGAGTGCACATACAAAGAGCCGTTCAGAAGTTTCGCACTCAGGACAAAAGCCGCATCCTCAAAAAGGAACAGGCCGCGCACGTCAAGGGTATCTCGGTGCTCCTCAGTATAAAGGGGGCGGACGCGTCGGTGGTCCTCGTGCTAAGTTTGACCAACATGTCAGCATTAACCGTAAAGAAAAACGTGCAGCGATTCGATTCCTTCTCGCAGAAAAAATCCAAAACAACAACTTGATCATCCTCGAAGACGAAGCTTTTAAAGCTCCAAAAACCAAGAAAATTGCCGACTTCTTAAAAGGTCGCGAGCTCTTTGGTAGAAAAGTTTTGATTATTGCGGATCTTGCTGAAAAGCCTAAGTCTAAGAAGAAACTCGAGACTAAAAAGGATGACAATTTCCTGAAAAGCCTGCGCAATATTCCTCGCGCTGCTTACATCGTTCTCGATAATGTCAGCGGTTACGATATCGTTGCTCACCGCGATATCATTTTGATGGAACCTGCTGTTGATAAACTCATGAAGATTTTAGAGAGCTAAAAATATGCTGAAAAGAAACCCTTATAATGTCATTAAAAGTCGCTACGTGACCGAGAAGGCGCGTGTTTTAGAAGGCTTGCATAGCAATAACAGCAACGCATCTGTTAAGAAATGCAATACCCCTAAATATGTTTTTCTCGTCGAAAAAAATGCGACTAAGCAAGAAATCGCCCGTGCTGTTGAAGAGATTTATGCCGATAAAAATATTAAAGTTATCGGTGTCAATACGATTACCAATAAACCAAAGGCTCGCACTGTCCGAGGACGAAGAGGGATGAAGCCCAGCTTTAAAAAAGCGATCGTGACTTTAAAAGCCGGTGACGTGATCGAGGACAAGGTATAAATATGACGCAAAAATTTAGACCCATTACCCCTAGCCAAAGAGAACTCGTTTTAGAAAGCCATGCTGACTTGACAAAAGGAGCTAAGCCAGTCAAAGCTCTTTTGGTTAAAAAGAATCGAACCGGAGGACGGAATCATCACGGCCATATCACAACACGTCATATCGGCGGCGGCCATAAGAAGTTTTATCGCTTGATCGATTTCCAGCGCGATAAGATTGATATCCCAGCTAAAGTAGCTGCTCTCGAATACGATCCTAACCGTACAGCCCACATCGCTCTCCTGCATTATTCTGATGGCGAAAAGAAATACATCCTGGCCCCTGAAGGCTTAAAAGTCGGCGATGTCGTCATGACAACCGATAAAGAGATGTACAATGTCGGCTGCTGCATGAAGCTCAAGCTCATGCCGCTTGGATCTGTCGTGCACAATATCGAAATGTATCCAGGCCGCGGCGGCGTACTCGTTCGCTCTGCCGGGCTTTCTGCGCAATTACTCGCTCGCAGCGACGGATATGTTAAACTTAAAATGCCATCTGGCGAAATCCGCATGATCAACGAAGATTGCCGCGCAACTTTTGGCGCTCTTTCTAATGCTGAGCGCATTCTTCGTGTTGAAGGAAAAGCTGGACGTAACCGCTGGAAAGGAATTAGACCTACAGTCCGTGGAACGGCCATGAACCCTGTTGACCATCCACACGGTGGTGGTGAAGGTAAGCACAACGGTTATCTGCCGCAAACACCTTGGGCGATGTATACGAAAGGGTTCCGTACGCGTTCGAAGAAGAAGACCACGAAGTGGATCGTGAAAGATCGGAGGAAATAAAGTTTTATGGGTAGATCGTTAAGAAAAGGTCCTTTTGTCGACCATCACTTGCTCGCTAAAGTCCAAAAACAAAACATTGGCGGGTCAAAACGAGCCATTAAAACTTGGTCTCGACGTTCGATGATCATACCAGAAATGGTCGGTCATACATTTGAAGTCCACAACGGCCGTAAATTTATTGCGGTCTTTGTTTCTGAGAATATGGTCGGACACCGTTTAGGTGAGTTCGCGCCAACAAGGATCTTCAAGGGACACGGATCGAAGAAAATTGCTGAAGCAGCTGCAGCCGCCGCTGCTCCTGCCGCAGGAAATGGTGGTGCAGCACCTGCCGCTGCCCCCGCAGCCCCAACTTAAAGTGAAGGAAACGTATGCCAAACGCTAAAGCGATTACAAAATATCTGAGAATACCTCCCCGCAAAGCGCGGCTTGCTGCGGATCTTATCCGTGGGTTGAATGTTGAAGATGCCTCTATCCAGCTGATGTATTCGCAGCTCAAAGGTGGCAAGCTTCTCAAAAAAACTCTCGACAGCGCTGTTGCAAATGCCGAGACGCAATTGAATGTCCCACGTCAAAAACTCTTCGTTAAAGAAGTAAGAGTCGACTGTGGTCCGGTTTTGAAGCGTTCAAAGTCTAAAGCACGCGGTGGAATGGTCGCTATTATGAAGAGAACAAGCCACTTCACAGTGATTGTAGAGCCTCAAGAAGATAAGGAAGGTAGATAAGCATGGGTCAAAAAACATCCCCAATAGGGTTTAGACTCGCTCGAACAAAGAAATGGCGCTCCATGTGGTACGCCAATAAACAAGAGTTTGGCAACCAAATCGGCGAAGACACATTCATTCGAAAATATCTGATGTCTAAGCCTATCTGTGTTGGAACTTCTCTGATTTCCATCAAGAGAATGAGCGGAAAAATTGAAGTGACGATCCATACAGCCCGCCCTGGTCTCGTGATCGGGAAAAAAGGTGCTGAGATCGACATCCTTAAGCAAGAGCTCAAAAAAGTGACAGGAAAAGATATCTGGATCGAAGTTGAAGAAATCAAACGTCCTGACCTCGATGCAAAACTCGTCGCAGACGGAATTGCAAAGCAGTTAGAACGCCGGATGCCTTTCAGACGTGTGATGAAGAAAGCAATGCAATCTAGCATGGATGCCGGTGCAGCGGGAATTAAAGTTTCCGTCTCTGGACGTATCGGTGGCGCTGAGATTGCCCGTACAGAATGGTACAAAGAAGGTCGTATCCCTCTCCATACCATCCGTGCTGAAATTGACTATGCGATGGGAAGAGCCGAAACCACTTATGGGTCGATCGGTGTGAAGGTCTGGATTAATAAAGGCGAAGAAGGAGCAGCTTGATTATGGCATTGATGCCCGTTCGAACTAAATTCCGAAAAATGCAAAAAGGCCAAATGGCCGGTTTCAGCAAGGCTGCAAACTTTCTCGACTTCGGTGAATTTGGAATGCAAGCTCTCGAAAGAGGTTGGATCACCAACAAACAAATCGAAGCAGCTCGCGTTGCGATCACACGTTATTTGAACCGCCGTGGTCAAGTCTGGATCCGGATGTTCCCTGATAAGTCAGTCACTAAAAAACCGGCTGAGACTCGGATGGGTAAAGGTAAAGGAAATGTTGAGCACTGGGTTGCTGTCGTAAAACCTGGCCGTGTGATGTTTGAAGTCGGCGGCGTTACAAAAGACCTCGCTCAAAACGCCCTCAGACGTGCCTCAGCTAAAATCGGGATCAAAACCCGCTTTGTCGAACGATTGGAGAGAGTATAATGTTAAAAATTGAAGACCTTACAAACCAAAATGTCGCTCAGCTTACAGCTCTCTACAACAATCTCTCCAAAGAGATCTATGAGATCAACACAGAATTTAGCATCACTCGCAAGTTAGAAAAACCCCATCTCCTGAGATCCAAAAAGAAAGATCGGGCCCGTGTTTTAACGGCGATCAACCAAAAATCTCAGGAAAAGAAGGCTTAAAGTATGAAAACACAGCGGAATGTCCGTAGAGAAAAAGAAGGCACAGTTGTTTCGACGAAGATGCAGAAGACTGTTACAGTCCGCGTCGACCGCACCTTCCTGCACCCAGAATATCAAAAAGTTGTGACGCGCGGTAAAAAATACTACGCTCATTGCGAAATGGATGTGAAAGAAGGGCAGAAAGTGCGTATCTCAGAAACACGTCCTATATCAAAGTTGAAAAGATGGCGTGTAGTTGAGCTTCTAAATGAGGTGGGCGTATGATTCAACAAGAATCCGAATTAGACGTTGCCGATAACACCGGCGCAAAACGAGTCCGCTGCTTTAAAGTCCTTAAAGGATCAAAGCGCCGTTATGCGGGTGTTGGCGATGTGATCGTCTGTGCTGTTAAAGAAGCCGATCCTAAAGGCCTCGTTAAAAAAGGCGAAGTCGTGAAAGCCGTTATCGTCCGCACTCGCAGTTATATCCGCCGTGCCGATGGATCAACACTGCGCTTCTACGACAATAGCTGCGTCATCTTGGATGACAAAGGAAATCCACGCGGAACACGTATTTTCGGGCCCGTTGCTCGCGAAGTTCGCGATGTAGGATTTGTTAAAATCACATCTTTAGCTCCTGAGGTAATTTAAGATGAGCAAGTGGATAAAAAAAGGCGATAAAGTGCTAGTTATAGCAGGCAACGAACGCGGAAGATCAGGCACTGTTCTGAAACGCAAAGGCGAAAAAGTTGTCATCCAAGGCATGAACATTCGTAAGAAACACGCAAAACGCCGCGAAAAAGTACAAACGCCTAGCATCATCGAGATGGAAATGCCGATTCATATTTCCAATGTCTGTCTCTGTGATGACGAAGGAAAAAGAATTGAAGCTAAAGTGCATGCCACTAAAAAAGAGAAAGAACTCTTTTATATGAAAGGCGAGAAAAAAGTCGTGCTGCGCACACTCAAGAAAAGTTAAATGGAAGAGAAGCAATGTCTAGATTAAAACAGAAATTTAAAGAGGAAATAAAACCTGCTCTGACTGAGAAGTTCGGGTATAAAAATCCGATGCTAGTTCCATCTCTGAAGAAAATTATTATCAGCATGGGACTTGCCGAGGCTACGAAAGATAAAAACGCCGTACAAGCCTGCCAGAAAGAGATGACAATGCTATCGGGTCAAAAGCCAATTTTGACGCACACGAAGAAGGCGATTGCTAACTTCAAGTCGCGAAAAGGACAAGTGATTGGCCTTAAAGTCACCCTCCGCAAAAAACGGATGTATGAGTTTCTCGACCGTTTTTGCAATATCGTCGCACCCCGCATCCGAGACTTCCGCGGCTTTCCATTAAAATGCGATGGACGAGGATCTTATTCCATGGGACTGACTGACCAACAAGTCTTTCCTGAAATCAACCTTGACGAAGTGAAGAGAACACAAGGGATGAATATTACGTTTGTAACATCGGCAAAAACCGATGATGAGTGCGTGGAATTGCTCCGCATGCTCGGCTTTCCATTTAAGACTAAGACCGAGGGGAACTAATTATGGCACACCAAGATCCTATTGCTGATATGCTCACCCGCCTTCGCAATGCGATGACAGCTCGTCGTAAATATGTCGACATGGCGCTCAGCAGCCTGAAGCACAATGTTTTAAAAGTTTTAGAAAAACAAGGTTTCGTCGAACATATTCTCGTTGACGAAGAACACAAAAAGATGCGCGTATTCTTGAAATATGCCGGCGGAAGAGCTCCAATTCTGCAAGGACTAAAGCGTATCTCCAAACCAAGTCTTAGACGTTATATTACGAAGCATGAGATTCCAAAAATCTCCGGCGGACTAGGCCTGGCTATTGTGTCCACTTCGCAAGGTGTTGTCGATGGTGAAACCGCCCGTCAGAAAGGGATCGGCGGAGAACTCTTATGTTACATATGGTGAGGAATTAGTTATGTCACGTTTAGGAAAATTGCCTATTAAAATCCCTACTGGCGTCGAAGTGAAAACTGACGGAAAAGCGATCCACGTTAAAGGACCTAAAGGAACACTCAGCTTTCCTTTAACCGAAGGGATCACCGTTAAAGTCGCAGATGGATTGGCTGTGATTGAAAAAGACGAAAAGGTCGAGCTTCCAAAGCCAACACACGGACTCTATCGCGCCAAGCTCAGCTGCATGGTCGAAGGTGTTTCAAAAGGATTTGAGATCAAGCTCGGAATGGTCGGCGTCGGATACCGCGCTGCCGTTCAAGGCCACAATGTCGACCTCCAAGTCGGCCTTTCTCATCCGACACAAATCAAGATTCCGCAAGGCGTCCAAGTGACTGTTGATAAAAGCATCACGATTATCATTACCGGCATCGACAAACAAGTCGTCGGACAGTTTGCTGCGACAGTACGCGCTGTGAAACCCCCAGAGCCTTACAAAGGCAAAGGGATTCGTTATGAAAACGAATATGTACGTAAAAAAGCAGGAAAAGCTGCTAAAGCCAAAACCGCTGCAGGATAACAACAACTATGGAAAGTTCACTCGTTAATAGAAATCGTAAGCGTATCAAGCGTGCTTATCGCGTACGCCTAAACCTGCGCGGCACCGCTGAAAAACCTCGGCTTACCGTTATGAAGTCTAATCGTCACATTGCAGTTCAGCTGATCGATGACGAAAATGGCATTACCTTAGCTTCGGCCAGTACGCTGATGAAGAAATTCCGCTCTAAAAAACTGACCAGCAATAAAGAAGCTGCACGCATCATTGGGTCAGAACTTGGCGAGCTTGCTAAAGGCAAACAAATCCGGGCGGTCGTTTTTGATCGCGGATTTTATAAATATCACGGCGTTATTGCTGAACTTGCAAACGCAGCTCGAGAAGCAGGATTACAATTTTAAGGAATAATGATGAAAAACAAATCCAAGCGTCACCGTCAAGAAGATTTTAATACCAACTTCGAAGAGAAGGTTCTCTACATCAACCGCTCTTCTAAAACCGTTAAAGGGGGCCGTAAATTTAGCTTTTCTGCTCTCGTTATCGTTGGAGATGGCGAAGGCCACATCGGTTTTGGCTTTGCTAAAGCCAATGAAGTTTCCGATGCCATCCGTAAAGGCGGAGAGGCTGCACGAAAAAATATCATGACTTTTGAACGGGAAGGGGCAACCATCCCTCACGAAGTCACTGTGAGCTGGGATGGATCTACCGTTTTCTTAAAACCAGCTATTGAAGGAACAGGAGTTATTGCCGGATCAAAAGTCCGTTCTGTTCTTGAGCTCGGCGGTATCAGAGACATCGTTGCAAAAATTTACGGATCTAACAATCCTCTTAACCAAGTCCGCGCAACACTCAAAGCCCTGATGCTCCTTCAAAATCGACAACAAGCACTCCAAGCACGAGGGTTAGCATGATTACTTTGGGATCTCTTTCTGACACACACCGCCCACGCAAACGCGTTCAACGCGTAGGCCGAGGCCTCGGATCTAAACGTGGAAAAACATGTACACGCGGCGTTAAAGGCGATAAAGCCAGACGCGGCTACAAAACCCGTTGCGGACATGAAGGGGGACAGCTTCCTCTTTATCGTAAACTCCCAACGAAAGGTTTTGTCAACGGCATGTTCAAAAATGATGTCCATGCCATCAACCTGGGACGCCTCAATCAGTTGTTTAAAGATGGCGATGTCGTCAACCTAAAAACGCTCCGTGAGAGAGGCTATGCTCCACGTGACCCTAAAGGCGGACTGAAAATTTTGGCTCAAGGCGATTTGAAAAAGAAGATCACCATTGAAGCTCATTCTTTTTCTAAAGGCGCCCTAGAAAAACTTGAAAAAGCAAAGATATCTTTTAAAGTTCTCGCAAAACAAGACACCTAAGATAAATGATAGAGGGAATCAAGCGCATCTTCGCAATCCCAGAGTTAAAGACAAAAATTGTCTTTACACTCTTACTCCTCATGGTCTGCAGGATTGGGGCGCATATTCCCGTGCCCGGAGTTAACGGCGATCTAGCCGTCCGGATGTTCCACCAAGCAACCGGCGGAAGCCAAAATCTCTTCCAGCTCATGGATGTTTTTTCCGGTGGAGCGTTTGCTCACATGACCATCATTGCGCTCGGCGTCATGCCTTACATCTCAGCTTCCATTATCATGCAGCTTCTCATGACACTTGTTCCATCCCTGCAGCGTGAAATCAAAGAAAGCCCAGATCAAGGCCGCCGCAAGATGGGAAAATGGACCCGGCTTTTTACCGTAGGCCTTGCGTTTTTTCAAGCAGGACTCTTTGCTAAATATGCGGTTCAGCTTAACGCTGGAACTCCAGGCATCATCGTTCCTGAGCTCATGGACTTCCAACTTTTTGGCATCCCTTGGCTCTTTTTCATGATCGTCATGTTCACCATGACAGCCGGCACAATGCTTCTCATGTGGATTGGCGAGCAGATCTCAGAAAAAGGGATTGGCAACGGCATCAGCCTCATTATTACCATCGGCATCCTCTCTTCTCTTCCTAGCACAATCGGCTCTATCATCCGCCAGCTCAATCTCGATTCTCAAGAGCCTGGACAACTCACTTTTTCCTCTCTCGTCGTCCTCGGCATTGTCTTTGTCATGATTATTGTCGGGACCATCCTCGTCATCCAGGGCCAACGAAGAATTCCTCTCCAGTACGCAAGACGCACTGTAGGAAAGCAAGAGACCGGGGCAAATAGCGCCTACATTCCTTTAAAAATTAACTATGCAGGTGTGATCCCTGTTATTTTTGCCTCTGCCCTTTTGATGTTTCCTGCCACCATTGCCCAATTTCTCGGCCAAAGCAATATCCTTGGCCAAATCGCCAGCTGGTTTTCCCCTGGCACCTGGGTTCATACGTGCCTCTACGTTCTACTCATTATATTTTTTACTTACTTCTGGACAGCGACTCAGTTCCACCCCGAGCAGATCGCCTCTGACATGAAGAAGAACGGTGCCTTCATTCCCGGCGTCCGACAAGGCAAACCGACCCAAGACTATCTTGAAGCTACCATGAACCGCATCACCTTAGCTGGAGCCCTCTTTTTGGCCCTGATCGCGATTCTACCGACATTAGTCAGCCGTCTTTTAAGTGTCGATCCGACGATCAGCCACTTTTTCGGCGGAACCTCCCTGCTTATTTTAGTCGGAGTTGTATTGGATACCTCTAAGCAGATAGAGTCGCATCTCCTCATGAAGCGGTATGACGGTTTCATGAGACGTGCGCGCGTTCGCTAAGAAGATTTTTGAATTGAGTTAATCTCAGTTAATTGATAAACTGTATCGAAATTGTCTCAAAATTTGACTTTAGACAAAGCCAGCGCCTCAGATTTGCAACAGGCGCAGCCGGTGCGGAAACAGGCCATGTTCAAGAACATGGCCGATGGACGCAGTTGCGAAGATGTGGATGCTGGCGCGGTCCAAATCAAATATTGAGATAATTTTGGTACATTTTCGATATTAAAAAAGGATTTTACACATGGCCCGTATCATTGGTATAGACGTTCCTGACAAAAAAAGGCTAGAAGTCGCTCTGACTTATATCTATGGCATTGGTCGTAAGCTCTCTAACCAAATCATTGCCAAGTTAGGGCTCGATCCAAATATGCGTGCGCACCAATTGTCGCAAGACGATGTAGCTCGCATCAACGCCGTTCTCCAATCTGACTATATCGTGGAAGGAGATTTAAGACGTCAAATTCAGAACAACATCAAGCGTCTCATTAGCATCCATTGCTACCGAGGCATCAGACACCGTTTAGGGCTCCCAGTTCGCGGACAACGCACACGCACGAACTCAAGGACTCGTAAAGGTAAGAGAAAAACCGTAGCTAACAAGAAGAAATAAACGATGAAAGAGAAGTCAGTTAAAGAATCAGAAGTCAAAAAACCTGCGAAAATTCGCAAAAAAACACAACGCACAGTGCCTGTTGGCATTGCGCATGTGCTCGCTTCCTTCAACAACACGATTGTTAGCATTACCGACCTCGCTGGTCACGTTATTGCTTGGTGTTCAGCTGGTAAAGCCGGATATTCCGGTTCTCGCAAATCATCAGCGTTTGCTGCAACCGTTGCTGCTCAAGAAGCTGCTAAAGTTGCAATGGCGCTCGGAATGAAAGAAGTCGAGATCAATTTAAAAGGCCCAGGAGCCGGACGTGAATCAGCCGTTCGAGGACTACAGAGTTCAGGACTCAATATTACGATCATCCGCGATGTTACACCAGTACCTCATAACGGATGCAGAGCTCGCAAACGACGTCGCGTTTAAACAATTCAGGAGAGGATCATGACAGTTAAGTACGGAAAATTTGAACTCCCCAGCAAAATCAAAGTCGATGAATCGGCACGCCGACCACATTTCTGCCGTTTCATAGCAGAGGCTTTTGAAAGGGGATTTGGCCACACAGTAGGGAATGTGCTCAGGCGCATTCTGCTCACATCAATGGAAGCTCCTGCGATTATTTCTATTCGCATTGAAGGCGTTCCTCACGAGTATATGGCGATTGAAGGCATTATCGAGGACATGACACACATCGTTCTCAACTTCAAATCAGCCCTGCTCCGTAAACTACCAACAGAAGAAGAAAACGTTTCAAGAGAGCCTCGCGTGATTAGCAAAACTCTCGACATTACTGGAGCTATGCTTGATAAGAGCGGCGGCCATTATGTTGTCACATTGAAAGACATTATCGGTGATTCAGACTTTGATCTGGTCAATCCTGAGCATCCGCTCTTTACTGTCACTAAACCGTGCTTCAAGAAAGTGGATGTTAAAATTGGATTTGGCCGCGGTTATGTTCCATCAGAGCGCCATGTCATGAAAGACAAAGTCGTAGACGAGATTATCGTCGACACTGCGTTTTCACCAGTGCGCCTTGTGAACTACTACGTTGAAAACACCCGCGTCGGACAAGATACAGACTTCGACCGTTTGATTCTCGAAGTCACAACCGACGGAAGAATCTCACCAGAAGAAGCCCTCTCGTTTGCAACGCAGATCGGAATCTTCCATCTCCAAGTTTTCGAACAGCTCAAGAAACACGCAATCACATTTGACACAGACGAAATCGAAAGCAACACCGACCGTGATACGCTTCTTTCTAAGCTTGCTCTTAAAATTAACGAGATCGAACTCTCTGTTCGTTCTACCAACTGTTTATCCGGCGCTAACATCGAGACCATCGGTGAGCTCGTCATCATGCCAGAATCTGAAATGCTCAAATTTAGAAACTTCGGTAAAAAATCTCTCAATGAGATCAAAGCCAAGCTCGAAGAGATGGGACTTTCTCTCGGTATGGACCTCTCGCGTTTTGGCATCACCCGCGATAACGTCAAACAACTGATCATTGATTACCTAGCTGAGAAAGGAGCTTCAAAAGAAGTATGAGACACGGAAAACACACTTTTAAAATTGGACGCACTGCTTCTCACCGTCGTTGCATGATCGCCAACATGCTCAAAGCCCTCATCGAGCATGGCAGAATCGAAACGACAGTTACAAAAGCCAAGGAACTTCGCCGTCACGCAGACCGCATGATCACGCTCGCTAAGAAAAACACCTTATCAAGCCGTCGTCTTGCTGTTGCGGAGCTGATGGTCAGTTACAATACCTTGACCCCAAAACAAGCTCGCATCTCAAAAGCTGGCAAGTCCACAAGCATGTTAAATAACGACCGCCAAGTGATCGGCAAGCTCTTTGGAGAGCTTTCTCAACGCTTTGCAACTCGTCAAGGCGGAT
>Ga0206825_1035_pt1 | contig 31003 bp, 26 predicted proteins | sample Alteio_BWOrgCont_79_FD_152875 | JGI IMG/M metagenome (GOLD analysis project Ga0206825, IMG submission 152875) | Enriched cells from forest soil in Barre Woods Harvard Forest LTER site, Petersham, Massachusetts, United States -... | ecosystem: Environmental > Terrestrial > Soil > Temperate forest >...
GCCAAACACAGGTGGAGACCCATACGGCAATACCGGCAGAGGCTTTACAGAAGGGCGTTTCAGGGGCAGGGATATGCTTTATGCCGAAAGCGAATACCGTTTTGGAATTACGAAAAATGGTTTTCTCGGCGGTGTTGTATTTGTGAATGGCCAATCGTTTTCAGAAGAAACAAATGACCAGTTTGCCCGTATCTATGCAGGGTATGGCGCAGGATTAAGGATCAAATTCAATAAATTTTCAAAGACCAATATATGCTTAGACTATGCGTTTGGGTCCGATGGATCAAAAGGGGTGTTTATAAATCTGGGAGAGGTGTTTTAGAGGGTGTTAAATAATTTGTAAGTTTGTAAAAAGAAAGTTTATGACTGCTACCGAGCTATTGCGAAAAAAAGTGAAAAAATATGTTGATGGCGCTGATGAAAAATCTTTATTGGTCATTGAAAGGATATTAGAGAATGAAAAAGAGGAAGATTGGTGGGATACATTACCAAAAGAAGTTAAACTGTCTGTAAAAAAGGCTATAAAAGAGATAGATGAAGGGAAAGGTATTCCGCACGAAGAAGTAAAAAAAATGTATCCTCATTGGTTCAAAAGATAATCTGGTCGCCTGAAGCGTTAAATAACTACTTACAGATTTTGCAATATTTGCAAGAAAAGTGGACAGATAGAGAAGCATTGAACTTTGCAGACCGTGTTGATAAGAAAATAGCAATCCTGGAAAGAAATCCGCGTTTAGGAAGTGTAAAAAATAAAAAACTGAATATCCACAAAACTACTCTTCATAAAAAGGTTATCCTGATCTATAAATATAAGCCGCGAAAAAAAGAAATAATCCTTTTGAGTTTCTGGAATGTGCAACAAGATCCTAAAAAAATGGGCAAATTTCAAGATTAAATGGTATTAGATGAGGGGAAGCCCCGGAACAAGGTCCCGCTTTTTTTGCGGAGGGGTTTGGGTTTCTACAATACCGGGTGCCTTACAAATTCTTTATTCCTGTCGAAAAGGTAACGGTAGGTGCGTAGCATACGGCTGCGGGTAGTGCCGAGGCTCTCGGCTATGTTTATCATTTTAGGGTTGAAGTCGCCAATCCATTGCATCTCATAGTCTTCATAGCGGGCCATAGGCGGTATTACTTTTGCCCCTTCTATAATTATGTATGCGTCCACGCCCTTACCCTGGAACTCCGGTATGACGCCGAATACAAGGCCCACAAACCGGCTGCACTTGCCGAAACGTTGCAACAACAGGAATTTCAGTTTTTCATAAATGCTGAATTTGCCGTTCATGTGCTTGATGAACTGGTTCAGGTCGGGCAGGTTTACCCAAATGGCAATAGGCTCATCCTTGTAGTAGGCAAACCAGGTGAGATGTTCGTCCATTACGGGCTTCATGGTGTTGAACATTTTTAATACCTGTTTTTCTTCCAGCGATTTGCCGCCTCCATGCCCCGCCCATGCCTTGTTGTAAACATAAGTGAACTCCTTTGCGAACCGTGCTATCTGCGACTTCTTAATCATCTCCGCCCGGTAGTTGGGGTCGGCGGCTATCCTGTTATGGCGCTCATAAAATTTATCGTCCAGCCGCTGCTGCACCTTCATCCCGAAACATACCTGGTTGAAGTAGGTTTTAAAACCATACTGCTCAAACAACTGCACATAATAAGGCGGGTTGTAGTTCATGCCATACAGCGGGGCGTAGAAACCATCTACTACCAGCCCCCACCATTTATCGCGCTCGCCAAAGTTTATGGGGCCGTCCATAGCTTCCATACCGCGTTCCTGTAGCCATTGTCTGGCAAAATCGAACATAAAACTTGCAGCTACCTGGTCGTTGATACATTCAAAAAAACCGATCCCACCAGTAGGCTGCGATTGTTTGTACTGCCTGTTTACAAATGCCGCAATACGGCCTATATTGTGGCCATTATCATCCTTCAGCAGCCACCGGCTACATTCGCCCCGCTTGAAAAACTTGTTTTTCTCCGGGTCAAATACCTCATCAATATCCTTATCCAGCGGGCGTATCCAGTTGGGATCATTTTTATAAATGTCAACAGCTACCTGTATAAAAGCCTTTTTATCAGCATTGGTTTTTACCTCGTGCATCTGCATAGCTACCCTAATTATTTTCAAGATAAGTATTTAGTCTTTTCACATCTTCAAATGTTTCTATTAACCCAGCCATGTCAAGATGGGCTAACAGTAATGGTCCGTCTTTCAGTTTGCCATATTTCTTCTTTTTTGTAACACCATTTTTGTCATAGCGAAAATACCGGCTCAATACTATTCCGAGCCAATAAGTAGGATTTGCGATTTCTTCTGGAATTAATTTAAACACATCATCATCTTCAAGATTGCCCGTACTTACAATATTTTCAGAATATGTTTTGATTATGCTACCAGGTTGAGATAATATCCATGCTTCCATTTCCTGCACCATGAAAAATACATGGTCTGTATAAGCAGTTAATGTTAGCTCCGCAAGTTTAGTAGCTTTTTCGGTTTTAGGGCAATCCAAATCTATGAGTAAAATACAGTTGCCATTTTGTAATTGCTGTCTAAATGATTTTATAGCCGATGTATAACTTGCGCCTGGTTCAATCACGAGATTAAATGAAGATGGAGGAAAAATATTTGATAGTAGTGTGTGAAAACTTTCTCTGAATTTTTCGTCATTGTTATAAGTAGCGGCAGCACTATTATTATCGTTAGGATGCAAACCGCCTTCCACTACAATTTTTATGTTTACCATCTTTTCCCCCCGATTTTTCCTCTAAGCCAGAGTTGCCCAACTAAAAAATCATCATTCCAATCTTCAAAATCATCTTCGGTTTTCCGGGTTACTATTGTTTTATTATTCTCATCTTTTTCAAAAACAAGAACATCCTCAATTTCAAATGAGTTCAATAGTTGCGGGGAATGGGTTGCTATAATTAATTGTGAATTTGCTGATGCCTTCTTTATTGTTTCCGCAATAGTATTTATCATATCTGGATGCAAGCCAATTTCAGGTTCATCTAAACTTACGAGGTAACCTCTTTCAGGATTAAGAAAGACAGATAATAATAGCAGAAAACGAAGTGTACCATCAGATATTTGCCCAATCCCTACGGTTTTTGCAAGTTTCTTTTCGCGGAGTGTCAGATAAAAATTGTTGCCGAATTTCTCATAACCGATGTCTTTGAAATTAGGATTGACCTTGTTAAGCAATGCCTCAATTTCTTCGTATTGAAGTGAGTGGTGATTTTTAATCCTGTTTAATATTTGCACTAAATTTTCCCCGGTATTCAGTAATCTTGTTTCTATTCCATCAAAGTTTGTCTGTCGTATTTTGCTTTCAAGTGTAGTATCGAAATAGTCATAAACTGCTATTGATTCAATAGCTTGTCTAAGTGTGTATAAAGGCAAAAATCGGGTTGGGTCTGAAATTTGTCTTAGAATAAGTTCTTGTTGTTTAAAAGGTATAATTTTACCGTCTTCAACAAAATGTTGGATACCAACCTCACTATATTCATCCGTTGAAACAATCCCTTTTCCATTTTCCATTTTTAGAAAAATAAATGGTCTTGATAATATTGTTTCATTCTTATAATATAAATATTCTTCAAGATAATATGAAGTGTTTCCTATTTTATGGATAGTTATTTCATAGACTAAATTTCCCCGAAATTCATAACCACCATTAACGACTTTGTTAATTACATCTTTATCAAACTCATAAATCAACTTTATAGTATCAGATTTTGATTCATTGAAATTAGCGACCGTATTAAAACCACCCCAGTCTTTTAAGAACATTTTTTCTAATCCTTTCCCTGATATGCTTTCATAAAGGAAGCGAATGGCTTTAAGAAAATTAGATTTCCCGCTGCCATTTATCCCTACAAGAATATTCACTCCAGGATTTAATTCAATAGTGGTTGATTCACTGAAAGAGAAGAAGTTTTCGAGAGTTATCCTTTTTATCATTTCGCAAAATTAAGTAAATGTGTCATTAAATGATATTCAATTTGCAGGCACGATATTTTTATTTGCTACTGAAAACAAACACAATGAAAAAACTATTGCTTTTATCAATTATCGCAGCCACTTCAATAATGGCTTCCGCACAGCAGACAACCAAAGTAGTTAAAGATGAAACGAAGGTAAAGAAAACATCGTCTGTGCCGCAAAAGGTACACAATACGTTCAGTAAGAAAAAAGAATACAATGGCAAGAAAACCAAGCAAGTGAAAACGGTGGAAAAAACCACCAAATAATGGCTCAATTGCTGAATAGCTCAATGGCCCAATGAATACACCTATCACTGTGAAAATCAAATGGCGACCCGTAAAAGGCCGCCATTTGATTGTGTTGATAATTTCACCATTACCTTTTTAAGCTCCATGTACAATTTTCACATTTTCACATTTCTTCATTTTCACATTAATTAAGCCATTGAGCAATTAAGCCATTGAGCATTATTTATCTTGCTCTTCCGCCGCTGCTAAATCTGCGCCTGTTGCCGGAATTAAATCCTGCTACCGCATTTGGCCTGTGTACCACTTCTTTCTTTTTCGGCAGGTTTATCTGCACCTGGCCTGTTGCCGTCATAGGGTAGGGGTGGCCTTCCACCACACGTATCTTCTGGCCTATCAGCTTTAAGATATTGCGCCAGTCCTGCATTTCTTCATCATCGCAAAAAGACATGGCTATACCGCTTGCTCCTGCCCGACCTGTACGGCCTATGCGATGTACATAAGTTTCCGGTACTTCCGGTATTTCGTAGTTGATAACGTGGCTCAACAGGTCCACATCTATACCTCTTGCGGCAATATCGGTAGCTACCAGCACTCTTATCTTACCATCCTTAAAGTTGCTTAATGCACGCTGGCGGGCATTCTGGCTTTTGTTGCCGTGAATAGCCTCTGCGGTTATGCCTTCCTTGTGCAGGTCTTTAACTACCTTATCTGCGCCATGCTTGGTACGGGTGAACACAAGGGCTGTTTTTATAGCTTTGTCCTGCAGCACATAGGTGAGCAACTGCCGCTTGTCTTTCTTATCCACAAAGTAAACAGACTGCTCTACAAGCTCTGCGGTAGTGGCAGGTGGCGTTACGGCTACCATTTCCGGGTTCGACAGTATGGTACTGGCTAATTTCTGTATTTCAGGCGGCATAGTGGCGCTGAAAAACAATGTTTGCCTTTTCAGCGGCAATTTTGCAACCACCCTTTTTACATCATGTATAAAGCCCATGTCCAGCATACGGTCGGCCTCGTCAAGTACGAAGATGCTGATGTTTGTAAGGTTGATGTAGCCCTGGTTCATCAGGTCGAGCAGGCGGCCTGGCGTGGCTATAAGAATATCTATGCCTCTCTGTAGGGCCTGTACCTGCGATCCTTGCGGCACGCCGCCAAAGATCACGGTATGCCTGATGCGCAGGTTACGGCCATAAGCGGCAAAGCTCTCGCCTATCTGTATAGCCAGTTCGCGGGTAGGCGTCAGTATCAGGGTTTTGATGTTCTTGTGGGTGCGTTCGGCATGTTCCTGGTGCAGTATCTGCAATATGGGAATAGCGAAAGCCGCTGTTTTGCCGGTACCCGTTTGTGCGCAGCCCAGCAGGTCTTTACGATTCAGCAATATGGGTATGGACTGTTCTTGTATAGGGGTAGGTTGTGAATATCCCTCTGTCTCCAGCGCCTGTAATATCGGGGCTATGAGATTCAACTCATTAAATTTCATTCGTTGTTATTAAAGATTAAAAATGTAACTGCCTGTACCAATTCCCGAACGGATCAGGAGGAAAAGGTGTGTATCACAAGCTGGCCTACCGGCAGGCAGGCTGTTTTAAAAGGTTGGAAACACGCGTTAAAACGCAAAGATACGGAAAATTATTAAGCATTCAGCAATTTAGTGGGAATTGTTTTGTATGATATATTTAGACAAAAGCGAAGTGTTTTATAATCTTTATTCTTCAATCGCAGTTTCTATTTTGTCAAGTAGATTATTACCCAAAGCATCGGCAATGAATTCTTGTTCTTCATGCGAAACTTCTTCAAGATATACCTTACTTATTTGTAAATCCAAATCTGGAAATATAATATCATAAACAAGCTGATGAAATACAATATTAAACTTTACATCAGCCACAAAATCTTTCTTGAGGCCTTTTCGAAGAGTTTGCAGGCTATAAATATATTCAACATTATTTAAATCATTTTCTCTATTTAATATTATCCTAATGTGGTCATAAGTATTAGCATCGAATTTTCTTTCCGGATTGTGAAAATAAATGTACTCTGATTGATTTTTAAAGAGATTTTTGAAGGAAGTCAATTTAGTTGAAATGGTATCCATCAATGGAAAGATTAAGGTGTCGAATGATTTAGCAATTGCTTCCTTGCTTTTTTTAACTTTAACCTCTTCAAGAAAATTCAATTTCTTTTTAAGTTGGTTTAATTTCTTTTCAAGGTCGCCAGGCTCATCAATATTTTCTCCTTTGGCTGCTTTTATTGATAACTCTAACGACCACTTTACCTGTTCAGCTATATAATTAATAAATTCATCAACATATCCCGCATCGGCTTGACGAAGTGCATTTAAGTAATTTTTTTTGTCGCTGGATTTAATAATTATCGGGGGTAAATCATTTTTCAACAATACATAGTTTACTAATAGCCGCGATATGCGGCCATTGCCATCATCAAAAGGATGGATGCGTACAAATTTATAATGTAGTTCAGCGGCTAAAGTAACAGGGTGAAAATCTTTTTTTTCTTCTTCACCCCGATACCATTGGATCAATTCACCCATTTGAATAGGGGTTTCGGAAGGAGATGTGTAATCAAATAATTCACCATTTGATAGCCGAACGGAATTTGGATACTCCTTATAATTACCAATTTTGATTTCTCTTTTTGTGCTTTGCCCATCTGGAGTAACTGCATCTTTCCAGAATGGCTCAACAAGAATAACTTGGTTAAGGTTTTTAATGTCCATTTCAGTAAGTGGTCGTTCTTTATCATTTGCCCATTCCTTAATCATTTCAAAAGCTACATTATGAGCCTTCATTTCGTCATATTCGCGAATTTCGTGATTGCCTTTTGTCTGACCAAAGATCAATAAAAGCTCTGTCTCACCATAAGTAAGTGTATTTCCTTCTAAATGGTTAGAATTATAATTGAATTCAAGCCGGAATTTTTTATCAAGTTTATTTTGAAATTCGGGTTTTAATGGCAAAACCGATTTTAATTGTTTTTTCAATAGGTCTATTTTATTAAGTATTGTTAGCATTGGATGGTTTTTAATATTAGGTGATTATGTAAAAATAATTAAGTGCGGCGAATAATTTTTGCATTATTGAATTCCTTACAATTTTAATTATACAATTGGTTGCACTCCTGCAATATCCCTCCATCCCATCACTTCAATCCCATTACTGCGTTTTTGTTCTTCATCACCACCATAGATAAGATACCCTTTTTTCATGCCGCTTAGTTTGTTCCAATAAAGCAGGTTTTTGAAAAACTCGGTATTAATGGTATGTCCGGATTTTATTTCTATAGGTATAAGTGAATCCCCCTTATCAATGATTACATCCACTTCATGGCCGGTTTTATCGCGCCAGTAATAGAGGTTTACCGGCGCCCCGGCATTGGTTCTTTGTTTTACCAGTTCGGTAACTATAAGGCATTCAAAAAGGCTGCCGCGCAGTGGGTGGTGCATTAGCTGGGCTTCTGTTGTTATTCCTAAGAGGGAGCAAACAATACCTGTATCATAGAAATATAACTTTGGCCTTTTAGTGATCGTCTTATTAAAATTCCGGTGGTGGGGTTTCAGCAGGAAAATAATAAAACTGCTTTCCAGTACGCCTATCCAGGCTTGTATTGTTTTGGTGTCCACGCCTGTTTCTGTGGCAAGGGCGGTAAGGTTTAGCTCCTGCCCGGTGCGACCGGCAAGCAAGCGCATGAACCGCTCGAAAACAATGAGGTCGGTGATATTCTTTATTTGCCGCACATCGCCGTCCACATAGGTGCGTATGTAGTTAGGGTACCAATCCTGCGGGGGTATATTCCGGTCATAAACAGGTGGGTATAAACCGGAAAGAAGGATGCTGTTTTCGCTGGGTTTTGTTATATCGGCAGGGTATAATTCTGAAATGCTGAATGGTAACAAATTCATAAAAGCAACCCTCCCCGCAAGGCTTTGTGCTATGTTTTGCTGCAAAAGAAAATTGTTGGAACCGGTAAGAATAAACTGCCCGGTTGCATTGTTGTTATCCAGTATCTCTTGCAGGTAGGAGAATATTTCCGGGGTGCGTTGTACCTCGTCAAGTATAACTCCATCTTTGTATTGGCCTAAAAATCCCCGTGGGTCTTCAATTGCATACCTCCTGGAATCAGGGTTTTCTAAAGAGACGTATGGTTTGTGTTTAAAAAGTTCCTTTACCAGCGTTGTTTTACCGGATTGGCGCGGCCCGGTCACGGCTACTGCCTTGAATACCTTTGCGAGGCCAATTATCTTTTTTGCGGCGAACCGTGTTATCATAATAGCAAAATTAAAATAAAAATGGAAAAATATGGAATTGAATTCCATATTTTTCCATTTTTATTTTTAAAATCATTCTATAATACTGCCGTTTCTTATTGTTCCACCACAAAATGGAACACATCATTGTGCGTGCCGGAGCGGAGGTTCAGCAGGTACATGCCATTAGCGAGTGTATTACTAAGTTGTATATTTTCATTAATTACCCCGTTGTGTACCGGTATGGTTTCCTTATATACCACCTGGCCGAGCATATCGGTTACTTCTACAGTTACATCTTCGTCGGCGGTATTTCCAAGTGTGCCTTTCAGGGTAAATGCCCCTTTGTTAGGATTAGGTACAAGCCTGATGTCGCCCGATGTGGCTGCTACCTGCTGTACCACGTCTTCAAACAGCGTTATTACCGTCAGGAAGGAATCTGTTACCCCGCCACACATGCCGCTGCTCGTTACTTCGCAGATAATAGAATCACCGGTGAAGTACAATGAATTAAAGGCAAAAGTATCGGAAGTTGCGCCTGCTATCGGGTTGCCATTAACGAGCCACTGGAAGGTGGGTGCGCCGCCGCCGCCGCTGGTAACGGTAACCACCAGTTCATCGCTTTGCCCTACTCTTAAATGCGTTCCGCCCAGCGCGGTTACCGTAGCCACTGGTACGGAGTATGGCTGTATAGCAATCACAGCGCTGTCGTTCATATCATTCATGCAGGATGTCCTGGTATTGGTGGCAACAACGGTATAAGTGCCTGCGGCTGTCTGCAAGCCCATATCAAGCGGGGAGCCTGTACCGCGAACCGCGAAACCGGTAGAACCGGTACCTAAGTATAACTGGTAACTGATACCGGTATCCGACCCGCTTAGATCAACATGCAGCCCCGTATCGGAAGAACAATATGTACCGCCGCCGCTAACATTAAACACCGGTGGCAACGGGTGAACAATTATTGTTGCGCTGTGCAGCATAGTATCGGTGCAGGTAGTGGTCGTATTGCTGGCTATGACCTTGTAAGTGCCAGCCAGCGTCTGTGATCCGAAACTGATCGCGGAACCTGTACCGGGCATCACACTCATCGTGGTTACACCGTCTTTCAAGGTATAGTTAACTCCTGATGCTGAACCGCTGAGTGATATAGTTGCTCCCGTGCCACCCGCGCAATACGCGCCGCCGCCCGATACCGTATCCCGCGCGGGCAGCGGGTTGACAGCGATGGTTGCGCTGCCGGTCATATCGCTTGGGCAGTTAGTGTAAATATCCTTCGCCACGACCGTATAAGTACCCGCCGCAGTCTCCGGCCCGAAGGTGATCGGGCTACCCGTTCCGGTAAGTGGCGTACCCGCCGGGGCGGAGCCAATATATAACTGGTAATGGATACCCGTATTAGAACCTGAAAGCGCCACAGGCAGGCCGCTGCCACCGGAGCAGTAACTGCCGTCGCCCGATACATTATAAACCACTGGCAGCGGGTTTATAGTTATGTTCACTACCCCTGCCATACTGTCGGTACACAAAGTAGTAGTGTTGGTAGCTATAATGTCATATGCGCCGGGAGTAGTAATGAGGCCATAATCTAAACCAAAACCTGTACCCGCTATAGGGCCGAGATAAGAGGTGCCATCAAAAAATAGCTGGTAAGCTATACCCACATTAGAGGCGTCGAGGAATATATGTACCCCGGTATCGCTCGCGCAATACGCGCCGCCGCCGGCTATGGTATATACGTGTGGCAATGGGTTTACAATAACCACAGATGTGCCGTGCATATTGTTCTGGCAACCTGTTGCTGTGATGGTAGCTACAACATTATAAACACCTCCAGCGGTTTCTACACCAAGTGGAAGCGCAGAACCAGTACCGCTTACCGGGCTGCCGGTAGCTATACTATCTGATATGTAAAGCTGGTAAGTAACGCCAGATTGCGATGAGTCCAAGGCAAGAGGTATGCCTGTGCTGGTAGCGCAATAGCTGCCGCCGCCAACAAGCGTATCAATATTGGGCAGGATATTTGCGGTAACCGTTGCCGCGCCCGACATATTATCGGTGCAGCCCGTGGTGGCATTGGTAGCCACTACCGTATAAGTGCCGGGCGTATTGGTGGCGCCAAAGTCAAGGTCGGCATTAGTGCCAAACAGCGAATCCACCTTAGTAGTACCCCTGTACAGATCGTAAATAATACCGGAATCAGACCCCAGCAAGCCTACATGGTAAGGTGTGGAATCGCTGATGCAATAAGCCCCACCGCCTACCATATTGTATATATTGGGCAGCAGGAACACCACTACTGTATCCGATCCGTTCATTGCAGTCGCGCACGAAGGTACATATCCATTGGTAGCTATTACCGTATAAACGCCGCTGTCCGTTACTGCCCAGGTAAGCGTATCGCCGGTGCCGGTTTGTGGAGGGCCAACTGGAAAACCGGTATTATATAGCTGGTAAGAGGTCACAATGTCCGTACCATTCACAATTGTATCATTTTGAGACCCGCTTAATGTAAGCGTAAAGCCTGCGCCGCCATAGCAATATTTGCCGCCGCCGGTAAGGGTGAATGCAAGCGGTACCGGGTTCATAACTATAGTAGCTCCGCTGTTCATATTATTATTACATCCGGTAGCAGTGTCCACCGCGTAAACGGTATAAGTACCCAGGCCGGTGAACATACCAAAGCAAATCGGTGAGCCGGTACCCATCACGGGGCTGTCTAACGGCGATGGAATACCGCCATAGGTCTGGTAATACAGTTGGTACTGGATGCCTATATCGGAGCCGTCTAAACAAACGTTAAAAGAAATATCCGCTGTCACAGTATCGCCCGCGCAAAATGCTCCACCTCCGGTAACCGTATGAACACCCGGCAAAGGATTTACATTGATCACCGCGCTGTCCAGCATATTCACCGAGCAGGTAGTTAATGCGTTCACGCCTATTACCGTATATACATTAGGCCCGACCGGGTAGCTGGTACCGGATGGCTGTAAGGTAAGGGTATCAATGCCGCCATTGCCCAGGATACCGCTGGCTACAGCAGTTGTTGACCCATTATCAAACACACTGTATGCTACACCCGTATCAGACCCGGAGAGTATTATCGGCAGCCCGGTACTAAGGCTGCAGATAGTGCCAAAACCCGTTACGGAATATATATTAGGCAACGGGTTTACCCATAATGAATCTTTATTAGCCATAGCGCTCACGCAGCTATTCCCATCAGTTGCTATTACATAATATACACCCTGGGCTGTATAAATACCCGAACCTGTATCAATACCGAAATTAATGCTCATACCAACCCCCGCCTGCATATCTATCAATACGGCAGTATCACCTGTTACGGTATCTTTATAATATAAGTTGTAATTGACCCCATAATCTCCATTGTATAACTGTACACCGAGGCCAGGTGAACCAAAGCAATAGCCAACATCAGCGCCTAAAGTATCCGAACCATCCGGGTATATGGTCAGGGATAAAGGATAGGGTATGGGTAATGGGAAAGCATAAACAGAATCAAAAACCGAATCGGCAAACGGATCCTGGTTCATATAATTAGTGCAGCCGGTGGTTGCATTAATGGCGGTAATATTATAAAATCCTACAGTGTCTAATCCAAAATCAATAGGGAAACCCGTACCTGCTATAGGACTGCCAAGCGGGCCATAACTATTATATAACTGGTAATTGACGCCCGGATCGGAAGAAAGCAACCCAATATGATACCCGCTATCTCCGGCGCAATAACCAATGGGCAAAAAGGATTCAAAAGTACCAACATCGGTTGGGGCAGGAAGAATGGCGCCGCTGTTGCCGATTGACATTGACAGAGCCACGGCGGGTGGTAACGGATCATTACCGCCTACCGTCATATCATAAACATTGGGCAATGGGTTCACAGTAACTGTAATACTGCCTTGCGGCCCCCAGCAGCCTGCCCCCGATACTGCCCTGAAATAATAAGTGCCGGTAGTGGACACAACTGCGGAAGGTGTGGGGAAAGTGCTGGTCGCGGTATTATCTGAAATTCCGCCCTGGAAATACATAGTGCCGCTGCCTCCATTGTAACCATATAAGGTTGCCGAATTACAATAAACGGAATCGCCGCCCATACTGGAGTCAAGCGTAGCGGCAGGTAAAGGATTTACCGTTTCTGAGACTGTATAATGCGACATACAACCCCTGCCAATACCATCGGTAAGGGTAACTGAATAAACACCGGTTGCGGATGGCTGTGCATTATAGAAAACAAGGCTGCTGCTGGTGGAATCAGCCCCTATAGGTATAGGGCCATGCCATAAATAAGTAGAGGCGTTTGCGATGAACATGGTCACATTCAACGTCTCGTCCTGGCATACCGCAGTTTGGGGCAGCACTGATGCAGTTGGCGCAATGTTCACACTTACCGTTGTGGTTGCGAAACTGGTAAACCCATTGCCATCGGTGATGGTTAAAGTATAGGTAGTGGTAACGCTTGGCGCAGCAATAGCTACCAGTTCGGTATTATCCGGCACACCGAAAGTATCCGTTAATCCCGGGCTTGGCGTCCAGCTAAAGGTGAGCGGGCCATCGCCCATTGGATCTGAACCGATGAGCGTATCCTTCGCCCCGGTACACAAAAAGAATGGCCCCGGGGCTACAATGGATGGAGGCTGGCTGGTAATGCCGGTGTACTGGCTGTAAACGTTGGTATCGGAAGCGTAAAGTGTATAAGGGAACGTAGTTGCAGGCCCGTATTTTATCCACGGCAGGGCAAAGAGATATTCGCCCATAGACATACTGTCGGCGTCGCCTACCACATCAGTGGGTACATACGTGGCAAGTACGCGCTGGGAATCTACCGTCACAAACCCGGAATCTATTACCGTCCAGTAACGGTTCAGGTAGCTGCTTACATTGGCATTGGCCGGGTGCTTGTGCGGTGTAACGTCCACCTCGCTGAAGGACGGCGTACCATAAGTGCTCCCGGTAAAATCAAGCTGGATTGGTGAAAAGTATGTTGTATCGCCTATTGGGAAAGAAAAGGGTCCATCGGCATTGAATATCTTTCTTACAAACCCTGTGTTATCGGCAACTATCCAGCCCAATGTGCCTGCCCCGCGTGTTATAGAAGCAGCGTTGGCCCCAAAAATAAGGGTATTGCTGTCAATATAAACATTACCCGAGTTCGTCCAGTACAGGGAATCGTTAATAACTATATTGTCCAAGCCCATATACACCCCATCGGTATTGCTCACCAGGACATTATTAAAAGTGGTGATGGTATTGCCGCCAACAGTTTCGGTATCGTTGCCGTTTAATATTACCGTACCCAACTCTGCTATAAACCCGGTCGTGGCATTTTGTGAATAGTTTGCCCACACCCGGTTTGCGGTAATGGCATAGTTGCCCGCCACATTCGCATCCAGCGAACTTGCAGAGTCAATAATGAGCGAGTCATTGGCCGTTACCGCCGACCCAACTATTATGGAGGCGCCCGGCTTATTCACCACTACCTTTCCTATACTGGTTACCGGAGCAGTCGGCAACAATTCATTGCCCGTAGTAAAGATAAGGGCGTCGTTACCGAGGTATTCGTATTCAATATTTACCGGAAAAACATAAGTGGGATGGGAAGCGCCAAAATTACCATTATCCACATTTACCCAGGTATTGCTGCCCATAGTGAGGAAAGTACCTATATTGTAGCTGCCGTTCTCTAAGTTCACTGTGGAGCCGCTATCGAAGGTAGTGGCCTGCGAAAGCGTAACGCCCGCTGCGTTATTTATAGTGTCGGAGCCGGCAGGTACGAACAATGAAGGCATACTCAAACCCGTCACCTGTGGCGCTGTGCCATCAAATATATAATGCGCACTGCCGCTGAAATGTATAGCGGCCATTTGCTGTATGGAGGAATCAAGGCCGCCTGTATGCGCCGTATAAATGTTAGCCGCGCTGTCTATAACAAAGGTATCCGTAACATTAGAACTCATAGTATAAGAACCGCAGATAAGCGTACCATTGAGCGAGTCGTTGCTGCCCGCAAATATGGGTAATGGTACATTTGTTTGCAACTGCACTGTTGCGCCGGGATCAATAACGATTTGGGTAAATTTGCTGGTATCTGTGCTTGTCCAGTATATATTTTGTATTACAGCAGGGATGGAGGTATTGCTGAAATGTACATGCAGATGGCAGGCAGGGGTGGGAGATCCCGGAAAATGGCCTGCGCTGAAGTATGCATTTGTATCCACAATCAAATCACTGTAAAGGTATATGTAGAGATCGCCTGCGCCTGCAATGGCGCTCGTAAAGAAAGTGGAATCCAAACCAAATTTTTGAGGACAATTCATAATCAGGTCTCCTCCAATAGATATTATGGATGATAAAGCCCCTACTTTCGAAATACGCCCATAGGTAAACATTACTATTCCCGCTACAGTCCAGGTAGTATCACTTGGAATGGACATGCCATTTTGTACAATAAATGAATCTGCGGGATTAAGAAAAGTAGTTGGTGAAGTACCCGAACCACCAGAACCTGTGGTCCAGTTCCCAAGCGCTGCCACAGAATTGGAGGCAGTTAACGTATTTTGAGAATAATAAGTAGTACCTTGAGCAAAACTCACAGATAGGCAACAGAGCAACAATAACAGGTAGTTTTTTTTCATAACCGGATTTTTTAAAAATAAACGGTATTCCTTTTGGCATACCGTAATAGCAATTCAACAGGTATATAAAACAATGGCTACTCCCCATTATCATTTAATGGGCGCAACTGAATTTTGCATCTAAAATACGTATTTTTATTGATAAAAAAACAGATAAAAATAAATATACTAAAGATAAGTGAAAACAGGGGTTATTTATACCCGTTTTATCCACAACATTTTCTGGGAAGGTACTGTTTGTTATTTATTGTTTATACCAATACCCCTATTGGCGTTTATTGCCGGGATAATCTGATATTTGCATCCTGATATTGGAACATGAAGATCGGAATTGTTTGTTATCCTACTTTTGGCGGTAGCGGGGTGCTGGCTACAGAACTGGGCATTGCGCTTTCGGATAAGGGTTATGAGGTTCACTTCATCACCTACGAGCAGCCGGTGCGCCTGAACCAGGCATTCCACCCCAATATTTATTTTCACGAGGTAAAGGTGCCTACTTACCCGCTTTTCGCTTTTCCGCCTTACGAGACGGCCCTCGCCAGTGCCATGGTGAACGTGATCGTGAACCAGAACCTGGATATGCTGCACCTGCACTATGCCATTCCACATGCCTCCGCAGCCTACTTTGCCCGGCAGATACTGAAACAAACAGGCAGGGATATTCCCTTCATCACCACGCTGCATGGCACTGATATTACCCTGGTAGGCAGGGACCCTACCTATGCGCCGGTGGTTACTTTTTCTATCAATGAGTCGGACGCGATAACGGCTGTTTCTGATAATCTGAAACAGGAAACGCTGCGTTCTTTTAAAATAGAAAAGGATATTCACGTTATCCCCAACTTTGTGGATATAAAACGTTTCCACCAAACGGATAAGGAGCATTTCAAGCAAATGCTTGCCCCGGATGGCGAGCGGATATTGGTGCATGTATCCAACTTCCGCCCGGTAAAACGGGTGAAGGATGTAATAAAGATCTTTGAAAAGATACGGAAAGGAATACCCTCCAAATTATTAATGATAGGCGATGGCCCGGACAGGCAAGCCGCCGAAGACCTTGCCCGCTCCATAGGTATTTATGACGACGTCCGGTTCCTGGGCAAGCAGGAACAAATAAGCGAGATTCTCAGTATTGCCGACTTGTTCATACTCCCATCCGAAACGGAAAGTTTCGGGCTGTCTGCGCTGGAGGCAATGGCTTGCAGCGTACCCCTGATCTCCACCAATGCCGGTGGCCTTCCAGAAATAAATATTGAAGACAAAACGGGCTATCTGAGCAATGTTGGCGATATTGAATCCATGTCGCAACATGCCATCTATATTTTAAGCGATGAAGACAGGCTCCGGCAATTCAAAAAAGCTGCAATAGCCCAGGCGCGCCATTTCGAGAAACAGCACATCATTCCCATGTACGAAAAGCTGTATTGCGAGGTGATAGCGGCTTATAAAGAGGAGAAGGCGGCAAGGAAGTGTGTATTGTGAGTTTTATATTTTTAAAATCGTCTCCTTAAATCCCAATTTTAATAGCCCCGGCCTTCAGGCCGTGGGTATAAATAAAAACCCGTTGGCTTTAGCCGAAACGTACTGTGGAGCGTATTGCTCATATAGTGAATTTTGGCTAAAGCCAACCTATTATTTATCATTCCCCGGCCTGAAGGCCGGGGCAATTGAGTAAAAGAGAGCATTTTGTCATATACCCTGTATTATGTAGATTCTTCCAATCTTTTTTATAATTTTGTTTTTACTTTTCACTTTTAATTTTTAACTTTTTATGCCTTCTTTCGATATTGCCAGCAAAGTAGATCTGCAGACATTGGACAATGCAGTGAACGTAGCCAAAAAAGAAATTGATAACCGTTTCGATTTCAAAGGCACCCATGTTTCTTTTGAACTGAATAAAAAAGACATGGCCATTTCCATAGAAGTGGAGAGCGATATGAAGCTGAAACAACTGGAAGATGTGCTGCTCACAAAAGCCATGCGCCAGGGGCTGGAAGCCAAGAGTTTTGATATAAGCAAGGAGGCTTCGGCAAATGGTAAATACGTGCGCAAAACAATACCCATAAAGAACGGTATAGATAAAGACAACGCAAAGAAAATAGTGAAGATAATAAAAGACAGCGGCCTGAAAGTGCAGGCGGCCATACTGGATGATATAATACGTGTTACCGCCAAAAAAATAGACGACCTGCAGGATGTGATACAACTATGCCGCACCTCTGATATAGACTTGCCCCTGCAATTTGTGAATATGAAAAGCTAATGTTGTTATACCATTTAGACATCAAAAAGCTGCATTGGATCGTACCTTTGCGAACTTTAAAACACAATATGGGAAACCGCGCCTTTGCCCCGCCACGGCGGGGAGAGACTTTTCATATTCTGCAAAACTCCTCATGTAGCTTCAGCACCTGCGGCAGCACGGCAGTTACTTCATCGTTAGTGATCACATAATTGCACCGCTTCATTTTTTCGTCTTCATCCATTTGCCGGCTCATAATGGTAAGCACTTGTTCACGGGATATGCCGCTACGCTGCATGGCACGCGCTATGCGCAGTTCTGCGGGCGCATAAACGTCAATAATAATGTCTAAGTCTTTGTAGCTGCCGCTTTCAAAAAGAATAGCCGCTTCCTTTATAATATAGGGCGCTGACTGTTTCTCTATCCATTCACGGGCATAGCTGATGGTGGCCGGGTGAACCAGTGCGTTTAGCTGTTGCAGTTTTGCGGGTTCTTTAAATACTATTGCGGCTATTTTTACCCGGTCGGGCTTTCCGTTAATAAATACGTCATTACCCAGCAGCTTGCTTATTGATGATTGTAAATCCGCATCATTATCCATCAGGTAGCGGGCTGCGTCATCGGCATTAAATACAGGTATGCCAAGTGTGCTGAACACCTGGCATACCAAAGATTTCCCCGAACCAATGCCGCCTGTAACACCGACTTTTAGCATGGCCTGTGAGTTTTTACTTTATAGCAGTTGCGGCAGGGATGCCCGATGCCGCGTCTGCCTTTTTGCGGGCCGCAGCAGTCATTTCCATAGAAACCGCCGAGCGCTCGATGGTCATAAAAGTACCACGGCTTATTTCTAATTGCAAAGTGCCGTCATCGTTAGCGCGGTTGATACGGGCATGAATGCCGGCAGTGGTTACCACCTGCTCGCCTACATTCATACTGTCTGCGAATTTCTTTTGCTCTTTGGCTTTTTTTGCCTGCGGACGTATCATAAAGAAATACATAACGATGAACATCCCCACCATTAAGAAGATTGGCGTCATTCCGCCGCCCGCCGGGCCTGCGGCCTGTAACATTATTTGATTTAATTGCATTTTTTTTTGTTTAGTTGTTAAGATAGTCTAAAGTCTAAAGTCGTTAGTCTAAAGTATATTTTTTTAATCTTTTTTATTAAAGTTTCTCATTTCCACAGTTTTCAATTTTTGCATTTCTCAGTATAGTTTTTGGATTAGTTTTACGGGAATTTTCACATTTCCACATTTAATTATTTTCACATTAATTTCCACATTCCCACATTGTCGCATTGCCGCATTATTTCGCTACCTCCGCTTTTATATACAGCATCTCAATACTGCGCAATGTATTGGTATGTATGGTAACCGATTTTTCCTGGTGGCCCATTTTTCCGGCAGAGTTAAAGGTAACCTTCATTATGCCGCTTTGCCCTGGCTGCACCGCTTCGCGGGGATATTGAGGCACTGTGCATCCGCAAGAGCCGGTAGCAGAGGTAATAAGCAGCGGGGTTTTTCCGTTGTTGGTAAATGAGAAATCATATTGCACCGCTTCACCCTGTTTTACATCGCCAAAACTATGCACCGTATCCTTAAAGTCCATAGTTGGTTTTCTTGCAGCGGAAACAGTATCCATACCATTAGCTGTATGCGGATTGTTTACAATGCTCGTAGGCAATTTCCCTTTGTCGTTAGTGGTGGTGCCTGCATTGTCATTACATGCAGCCATTGCCAGTAAAGAAATAATGAGGTAGCGTTTCATTTTTTTATTGTCTAAAGTAGTTAGTCTAAAGTAGTTAGTCTAAAGTAATTAGTAGTTTGTAAATAGTATTTAGTCGCGGTTATCAAATTCCCAATTCCAGTTTTAAGGAACACCTCCCTTTAGGGTCGGGGTTAATTATCTTTCCATTTTACTGATCTTATTGTCCTTTACCATTTCCTTTAAAATATTATCCAATACGCCGTTTACAAACTGCCCGCTAAGGGGTGTGCTGTATTGTTTGGCTATGTCTATATACTCATTTATCGTTACTTTGGTAGGTATCGTAGGGAAGTATAGAAATTCGCAAACCCCCATGCGCAGCAGCAGCATGTCTATCATTGCCACCCGCTCTTTGTCCCAGTTGTTCAGCTTAGGGGCTATCAGTTCCACGCAGGGCGTTTCTTTTTCTATTACAGCAAGCAACAGGTCATGTGCGTATTCTTTTTTCTCGCCCGACAGCAGGTGCATGAAGTTGGTCTTTGCGCCGCCTTTCAGAAAATTCTGCATCAGCATGGTTATCAGTTCACAGTCATCTTCCCAGCCGGGCAACTCATCATTAAAATAGCTTACCAGCCCTTCATTTTCCAGCACCTGTTTTTCCCATATAAATTGGACGATCTCTTTTTCCTGTGTGGGCGTCGGCTTTGCAATTGCAATGTATTTTTCGTATTCCTCAGTTTTTATCAATTGCTGGAATACCTTTTTTATCCATTCTTCATCAACGAAACGCTCTAACTTATCCTTCTTTATCTTTTCTTTGAAAGATTCATTTTTCAAAATGTTTAAAATAAAGCCATTCTGCGCTATCTGCGTGTTCGCGTGCATGTCTTCGGCTGTAGGCAGGTATTTCGACGACCTTTGGGCAGCGTCTGTTTCCGCATATTGCGCTATACGTACAAGGTGCCATACGGCAACGGTAAAAATATCAAGAACGTGTTCCAGTTTATCATTCAGTATCCTTGCTGCGGCTTCCTTATTCCCTTGCTCGCCATGTTCTAATGAAGCGAGCGTATAAAGCGTTTGCATCACCTTTACCCGGATATTCCTTCGGCTAATCATATATTATAAGTAAAGAACCTGTTTATGAGGCGCAAAGGTAGGGAACTTATGCCAATTGCTTGTTAAGGAATTGGAAAATTACCGCCCGTTTGCAAATGTGTTCAATAACACGTTTTAATTTTTACCGTTTACTTTTTACTTTTGAATGCGATGGCAAAGAAACCGATCAATAAACCAATAACAAAGGCAGCCCCCGTTAAGCAGCCTGCTACCAACACCATAGTTAAAAAAGAAAGAAAACCCATTGACTGGTTTTCTGTAAAATACCTCTGTGTTATCTTGGCATTGGTCTCGTTAGCGCTTTATGCCAATACCTTACGCAACGGTTATGTGCTGGACGATGTGATGGTGCTTAAAGACAACACCTTCGTGAAGCAGGGCTTAAAGGCAATTCCTGAATTATTCTCCACACCTCATATGCGCGGGTACCTTGTTATCCCCAATGATCTTTACCGTCCCTTGTCGCTGGTAATGTTTGCAATCGAATACCAGTTTTTTGGCCCAAACCCAGCAGTGGGGCATTTCTTCAATATCCTCACGTTTATGGGCTGCGTGGTTATGCTGTTTCTGTTTTTAAACAAGTTTTTTGAAGGTAAAAAAACAGCAATCGCTTTTATAGGGGCATTGGTCTTTGCCATTCATCCTATCCATACCGAGGTGGTCGCCAATATAAAAAGCCGCGATGAACTATTGTGTTACTTCTTCGGCTTCTGGTCGCTAAACCTTTTTATGAATTACATGAAGGAAGGCAAAATGAGCCGGTTGGTAATGGGAACTGTCGCCTTATTCCTGGCCTATATTTCAAAAGAAACGGTAATTACTTTCCTTGCCATTATACCGTTGCTGTTTTTTATGTATAGCAATGAAAACAAGCGCCGGGCCTTGTTCATCATGGGCGGCACAATCTTAGCTACTGCGGTTTTTATGGTAATAAGAACAGTGGTACTGAATAAGTATGACGCCAACCAGTCAGGCGCAACTATTGACTTCATGGACAATGCCTTAGTAGGCGCACCCGGCATAGCCAGCAGGGTAGCTACGGAGTTCTATGTTATTGGCAAGTACCTCGCACTGATGTTTATTCCATATCCGTTGTTGTGCAATTATTCTTTCAATGCCATACCATTTGTGGGCTTTGGCGATATAAAGGCGTTGCTGTCTGTTGCCGCATATGGGTTCCTTGCAGTATTCAGTATTATGCGGTTGCTCAAAAACAAGAAAGACCCGTGGGCATTCGCCATTATCTTTTATCTCGCCACGCTGTCGTTGTTCTCCAACTTCCCCTTCCTGATGGGGGCTGAAATGGCCGAACGCTTCTCTTTCTTTGCGTCAACAGGCGTTTGCATAGCCATAGCGCTCGCTATGGAGCAATGGATAATAAAATCAGGCGCGACAGATATTTTGAGCCTGAAAAGTACGAAAGTAATGGCCGTCCTTATCCCGCTATTCCTCATCTTCGGCGGTATGACCATAGCCCGCAATAATACCTGGCAGAATGAATACACGCTCTATAAAACCGACCTTGAAAAATCGCCGCATGATTGCAGGCTGTACCAATACGTAGCCACTGCCATATCAGAAGACCTGTATCCCGAAGAAACGGATACGATGAAGCAGAAAGAGATGAGCAGTGAAAGCATAGCCTACCTGAAACAGGCTCTGGCTATTAACCCCGATTTTACCGAAGCCCATGTGGAACTGGGTAGGGTGTATGACCGCGTGCATATGTACGACTCCGCCCTCATACACGACGATAAGGCGCTGAAGAAAAAACCGCTGAACGCCACAGCAAACAACAATATGGGCAGTGTGCTGATAACGCTGGGAAGGTATAAAGAAGCCATTCCTTTTTTAATGAGGTCAATGGAAATAAACCCCAATTTCAGCTTTGTGTATCTGAACCTGGCACGCAGCTACAAGCAATTGCAGCAATACGACTCCGCAGCATTTTACTACTCAGAAATGCTGCAGTTCGACCCAAATTACTTAGACGCACAACTGGAACTGGCAACCGTTTATTTTATACAGCAAAAATATGATGATGCTGCCATGCATTTTAAAGTTGTAGCCCAACTGAAACCCCAGGACCCAGACGCCGCAAACAACCTCGGCGCGGCATACCTGAACGCTAAAAAATACCAGCCCGCCGTAGAAGAGTTTAAAAGAAGTATATCCCTTAATCCCGGCTATGTAAATGCCTACTCCAATCTTGGCCGCTGCTATTATTTTACCCAGCAATACCAGGCTGCCATCGGCGCATTTACCAAAGAGTTTACCATGGACAACAAAAACCCGCACGACATACCCTACTTAGCCCTTTCTTACCAGAAACTCGGCAAAATGGCAGAGGCAAAACAATACGAGGCGCTGGCAAAGAGGTTTTATTCGGATTTTAAATTGGAGTAGTTTCTCTGCCAAAATCATTATAAATTGCAATATGGACACAAATGAAAATTTGAACTTTGCCGTCTTTACTGTAAAACAGATAATGGTGCATCATCAGCCAATACTCTATGTATTTCACGATGAAGATAACGACTGGCAGTTTCTTCCGGGAACAAGCATCTCAACAGCTGATGCCATGATAGTTGGATTGGGAGAAATACTTAAATTCGACCCCCGCATTGAATCGCTATTACAAATGGAACCAGGCTATTCGGCGACGAGAGAAAGTAAAGATCATAGCTGGATTGTGTCAAAACACAATGAATCCCCCGGTTGAACGTAGTTTTTTTCATGTCCTCGCCACGTCTCTGCCCTTCGCGGGACTTGGCGATACTCGCGATAGATAAGGAAATAAATCAACGCATAAAAATGGGGAAAAATAATTTGGTTGTAACATTTGTTTTCGACCGGCGTACCAGAGCAATAACTGTAAGGCGTTTTTTTTGCCGCATAGACAAGCCGATAAAGAAAGTCTTTAATTATGCTATTGATAAAATAGACTCCGTACATGATAGCGATATTGAATTAGCAAATATTCCGGTATTTGAAAGTAATGATACTCATACACGGGGCGCACTAAACTATTACCCTAATACTGGCATTCCGTATAAATTAGAAATTTCAAGGAATAACAACGAGAAAGAAATAACAATTTTACACGAAATAGGACACCTCATTGATCTTTTATGTGTAGGGATTCCTGGAAAATTTGAAAGTAATGAGCCAGATGGTATTTTTTCTAAATTGCTGATTATAACCTCGCAAACAGCAGAAATAAGAAGAATAATTAGCACATTAGCATCAGGCCATACCAAAGTAAATAATAAGTTGCTACCATTATCTTACAGAACGCGAATTGCTTTAAACTACTTATTGGAACCGCACGAAATTGTGGCAAGAACATACGCACAATACATTTCCGGGAAAAGCGGCTCACAAAAATTGTTAAAAATGATTCGTGATAGAAATAATAGTGGTATATTTGGTGGGCAATGGAGTTCTGCCAGTTTTCAACCTATTGCAGAAGAATGGGATAATATTTTAAATGCTATTGGATGGCAAACAAAAAAGTAAAATTCGATTTAGAGGCAATTCTTGCTAAAGTGCAACTTGGTCAGAATCTGACTCAGGAAGAAGAGGTATTTTATCTTGTTGAAGGGTTAGGTATGACAAAAGAAGAGGCTAAACGTATTGTATATCTGGTTGAGCATCATACCCCCGGAATACTTAGAGATTAAACCTGAAATCGCTCCTAAAATTTCCCTAACTGGTTAAAGTGTACACTTAAATCTTTCAGCAGCCATAGCTTTTGCGAAGGCTGACCAACAATAATGCCAAGGACGGTATCCGGCAAAATATATTCCTATGCTTAATTGAAATGCTTATTTTTGTAAAAATAAAGAGCAAAATGCCCGAAGTAATCATAAAATATAATAATCCTAAAACTTTGGAAGCATTAAAAGACCTTTCTAAATACTTTGACTTTATTATTTCAAAACCAAAATCAAAGAGAAAAGATATGCTTCCGAAAAACACATTTACTATTAACGGAGTAACTGTTATTCAGGGTGATGCTTCAATTGACATCTCTGAAATGAGCGATGTGTTTACCGGGAAAAATATAGACGCTAAAGAATTAAGAAGAACAGCATGGCAGCGAAACAAATAATCTGTGATCCCCCGCTGGTCGAGGCGTCTCGCTTCGTCCTGCTGGTCGAGGCGTCTCGCTTCGTCCTGCTGGTCGAGGCGTCTCGCTTCGTCCTGGTATGCTGAAGTATCCTCGCTTCCGTAATTACTCACAATTTTACCCCCAATACATACATAGATAAAACGTCTTGCCTTCTATCAATAACCACCCTACCTTTATGCCGGATTACAATTTGTTATTCACGCTTGTCACGCTGACGAAGGAAGTATCCTTATTCGTGCTACTCGCATTTGTTGATTGTGTTTATTTTAGCATTCTGTGAAATCTTTTAATCTGTTTAAATCCGTGATTCAGGTCCAAAATGCGTAGCTATGCGATATGATGAGATAAGGAGGAAAATAGTAATAAACAAGCCAGCAAAGCCTTTCAGCGCTGCATATCCCATCATCCTCCCATTATTTTTTTCACCGTAAAATGTGATATTCTTTCACGCAGAGGTCGCAAAGCAATAATGAGAAAAACAAATCAGTATAAAAACTTTGCGTCCTTTGCGAAAAACTTTGCGGTCTTTGCTTGAAATTAAGAACAATATATGAAGCCCATTTTTATGTAAAACAACAATCCTAATCCCTAATCCCTAATCCCTAATCCCCAATCCCCAATTCCATTTTTTAATGCCCCAATGCTAAATCTACCTTAATTCCTCTTTCAGATTTTGATTATTCTCATTACTTATCCGTACCTTTGCAGCCCCAAAAATGGGATTAGTAATTTGGAATTTGGAATTTGTCTCACGACTATCTACTAACGACTAATTACTATCTACTAAAATTTTTTCTACTTTAGACTGACTACTTTAGACTTTAGACTAAAAACATGATCTCAATAAATAATTTATCGCTTCGCTATGGCAAGCGTGTGCTGTTTGAAGACGTGAATATCAAATTCACCGAGGGCAACTGTTATGGTATTATCGGCGCTAACGGCGCGGGAAAATCAACGTTCTTAAAGATCATATCGGGCGAAATAGACCCCACCACCGGGCGGGTTGACATTTCAAAAGGCGCCCGTATGAGCGTACTGAAACAAAACCACTACGAATTTGACGAAGTAACCGTGCTGGATACCGTTATACGCGGCAATACTGTACTCTACGAAGTAATGAAGGCAAAAGACGCCATCTATGCCAAAGAAGATTTCAGCGAAGAAGATGGTATAAAAGCCGGCGAACTGGAAGGTTTGTTTGCAGAGATGGACGGTTGGAATGCCGAAAGCGACGCCGCTACGCTACTCAGCAACCTGGGTATCAAAGAGGAATTTCATGCAAAGCTGGTAAAAAACATTGACGGTAACCAGAAGGTGAGGGTGCTATTGGCGCAGGCGCTTTTCGGCAACCCTGATATTCTGCTGCTTGATGAGCCTACCAACGACCTTGACCTCGAAACCATTACCTGGCTCGAAAACTTCCTGGCCGACTATGATAAGATCGTATTGGTCGTTTCGCATGATCGTCACTTCCTTGATACGGTTTGTACCCACGTAGCGGATATAGACTTTGGCAAGATCAATGTTTATACCGGTAACTATACTTTCTGGTATGAATCGAGCCAGCTATTGCTGAAACAGCGCGGCGACCAGAATAAGAAAGCAGAAGATAAAATAGCGGAACTGAAAGAGTTTATAGCCCGTTTCTCTGCCAATGCTTCCAAGTCGAAACAGGCTACCAGCCGTAAAAAAGCATTAGATAAAATAAAGCTGGATGAGATGCGCCCGTCCAACCGCAAGTACCCGGCTATACTGTTCAACAACCAGGTGCGCGAAGCAGGCGACCAGATAATAGAAGTAAAAGGCCTCGGCAAATCCTTTCATGGCGATGTATTATTTAAAGATATTACGTTCGACCTGAAGCGTGGCCAGAAGGTAGCTGTTATATCTTCTAATTCATTGGCTACCAGGTCATTTTATTCTATACTTGCAGGAGAAGATAAAGACTATGAAGGGTTCTTTAAATGGGGAGTTACCGTTACTCCGGCACATTTACCATCCGATAATACCGAATATTTCCTGCACGATGATAACAACCTGATTGATTGGCTGCGCCAGTATTCCGAGGAAAAAGACGAAACATTCATTCGTGGTTTCCTCGGCAGGATGCTGTTTACCGGCGAGGAGACATTGAAAAAATCAACAGTATTAAGCGGGGGGGAAAAGGTACGCTGTATGTTGAGCCGCATGATGATGATGAAAGGGAACGTACTCCTTTTGGATGAACCAACCAACCACCTTGACCTGGAAAGCATTACCGCCCTTAATAATGGTATGAAGGACTTTAAAGGCACCATCCTCTTCACCACCCGCGACCATGAACTGGCCAATACCGTTGCCAACCGCATTCTGGAGATCACCCCAAGTGGCCTCATAGACCGCGAAATGACCTTTGATGAATACATGACCAACAGCCGTGTAAAAGATCTACGGGCGGAAATGTACGGAGCCGTTCTTGCGTAATAATGCTGTTAATGTGAAAATGTGAAAATAAGGGAATGTGAAAATCGGGCAATGTGGAAAAAATGAGGAAAAGGGCAGATGTGAAAATGAGGTACCCGCAATACAAACATATCAATGTAAGAACACCTGAATATAATAATAATAGCCCCGGATTTCCGGGGCTATTACTGTTTTAATCAATTTATAATATTAATTTTTTGGCGCTGGCGCTGGTGCTTCTGGCGGAGGTGTAGGCGCAGCCGGCTTTGGTTTTACAGTTCCCCTGATGTGCAGTACCATAGGGCTTTGCTGCGCGTCCGATGTTATAGTAACATCTTTCATTATCATACCCTGGCGGCCCTGTGTGGTATAAGATACGTGTATAACACCTTTTTTACCTGGCAGAACCGGCTCCTGTGGCCATTTTGGTACAGTGCAGCCACATGAGCCATGCGCTTCTTTAATAGTGATAGGCTTGTTGCCTACATTCTTAAATTCAAAGTCTGTTTCGGCAAGCGGGCCTTCCGGCACTTCGCCATAATCATGGGTTTCTTCTTTGAATTTGAAGATTCCCGCATCAGGATCAACCGGCTTAGGGGCTACCGGTGGTGGTGGCGCTACATGAGGCGGTGGCGGTGATACAGGGGCTTTGTTATCCTGCGCATTTGCTGCCAGTGTGCCTATAGAAAGGCAAAGGAGCGTGAAGAACACTTTTTTCATAATCGTTGTTTTTTGGTTTTAAAAGTAAAGAAAATTTTTGGTTTCAAATGTTTTTTATGAATTATTAGCTTTCAGGTAATACCGGAATTGTAAATTATTACGCTTATTGCAGGAACAGGTTGCCATAGTTGTTATCAAATTTAAGCCCGCAATCATCACTTTGGTCATTACAATCGGAGTGGAATACGCCTGCTAATATATCCCCTTTTTTTTCGCCTGTGATGTAGTTGAAAAATTCCTGCGCGGTGGCCGGTTTTGAGTTCGCGTTCAATACAATGGTTTTCCCGGTTGATACCTGTGTTATCCTTATTTCGTCAATAGTTGCTTTGCAGTTTTTCGATATTTTGTCAAATGCCTTATACTTCAATTGCCCCGATTGGTCTGGCTCCAGCACGCTGCATGTGGCAACAGGAACTGGGTGGTCGCTTTTACACTTTACAGACTGGATAATACATATTTCAATAGGGCAGGGTGTGTTGTTGCAAACATATTCTTTTGCGCTGCCGCTTTTATCCGGTAATGTTTTTTTTATCGCCTTGCCTGCTTTTTTAATGTCCTTATGGGTTACCGCTAAAGCCGGGTGTTTTTCAATGGTTCTTTGTTCTTTGCCTGTTTCATTTACCGGTATTAATGTTTGCTTTGGCGCCACTTCCTTTTCTGCCGGTATAGGGTTAAGGGCGACTACAGGCTGCACATTGTTTTGCCCCTTAATAAAATAGAACAGCCCGGCGGCGCAGACAAGCACAAGCAGGGATGCGGCCACTTTCAGCCAGCCATGTTTCGGAAATATGGGTATTTGCCTGGGCGAAAGCTCTGTACGTTTTTTAAACCGTTGCCATGCCTCGTCTGTATCCACAGCGCTGTTTATGGCCATGCCTGCGCTTGCATCCCATAATAGTTTAAACCGGCTAAAGTATTTTTCATTAGCGCTATCTTCACTGATCCATTGCTGCACATGTGCGTCCTCCGTTTCTGAAGTATTGCCGGCGAGGTATTTCACTAATAGCTCATCGGTCATATGGCTCTGTTCTCTTTTCACAATACCGGTATTTTCAGGTTAATAAATAGCAGGAACAAAACGGGTAAATAGTCCGATAGTTTTGACCGCAATACCCTTAATGCCTTGCCCATCTGGTTCTCCACCGTTTTTACCGAAATACCAAGCTGGTCGGCTATCATCCTGTATTTCAGCCCTTCAAAGCGGCTAAGCTGGAAAATGGTGCGGCATTGTTCCGGCAGTTCGTTTATAGCTGTTTCAATTTTCTGCTGCAACTCTCTGTGGGTTGCAGGGTCGGTTGCTTCATGCGCCTGGCCGGTATGGGTGGCATAGTCGCGGTATGCGGCTTTTACTTTTGTATGCTTTATAAAGTTCAGGCTTTCGTTATGTACCGCCTTATATAAATAAGCAGAAACTGATTGCTCCACACTGATGTTTTCCTTTTTCTCCCATAGTTTATAGAATATATTTTGCACTATTTCTTCGGCGGCGGCATCGTCTTTTACTATACTGCACGCATAGGCATGAAGGTTTTTAAAGTGGTTTTTAAAAACGTCTTCAAACAAGGCGCCGCCGCCGGTATTTGTAAACGCTATGCCGGCAGTGTTTTTCTCCATTAGCAAGTTTGGATATTGCAGTTCAAAGGTAATAGCTTCCGGCAAAGTGTTCTTTTTTTATACAGACAACCGGAAGGAATAATACCCCTATGTATGATATGGGAAAAAATATAAGCGCACACCGCAGGCAAGAGATCATCAAAAAAGATAAGAACCATTCATTATATTTTTTTACTTTAGCGATAATAAAAAACTTTTTTATGGCAAAGCATCTGGTGAATGGTTTTATTAGCGCAGTAGTATCATCATTTTTGGCGCTAAATTCTTTTACAGTATCTGCGCAGCATATTGAAAACGGGCAGGTTGTCTATTTTGACCTGAATGTGGCTACACTGAGCGCCGCCTCAACAAATACCATTGACGCACTGCTGGCCACCAACAAGATCAATAACAGCCAGCAACTGCTACTGTATGGCTATGCCGATTATTTAGGTACACGGGAGCACAACGATTCACTCTCCACAGAGCGGGCGATGAATGTGCGCAATTACCTGCTGGCAAAAGGGATACCGGGAAAAAATATTACTGTATGCGTGGGAAAAGGACAAATAATAAGGGCGCCAAAAGCAGGCCATACCGGGTATGCGCAAGACCGGAAAGTAGAGATAATAACAGACGCAGGAAAAATTAAAAAACTTACCTGCACGGTATTGGAAAAATATGAACCGCTGAAATGGTCGAAAAATGTAAGCAACCTGAAAGTACACGCCAGGCAGGATAAAACCAAGCGGAAGATGACCGATAAAACAATAACGGTAAGCCTGCCAAACGGGGATAAATATATAGGGGAAATAAACGCATCGGGCGAGAAGCAAAGTAACGGTATGTATATGTGGGCGAACGGGGATACGTACCAGGGGGATTTTAAAAATGATAAAAAGGACGGGCATGGCGTTTATACCTGGTCGAACGGGGATATGCTGGTTGGCCTGTGGGTGGCAAATGAAATACAGAACGGCAACCTGACTATACCATATGATGGCGTGTTGTACCATTCCGATTCAAACCATACTCATTCCGCCAATACCTACAAAGGGGTTCTTACCTATAACGGCCAATTCTCGAAACATATGCTTAACGGGTTGGGGGAAGCCAAATGGCCGAACGGCGACAGGTACAACGGTGATTGGAAGAATGATATGATGGATGGGCACGGACAATACCAGTGGGCCAGCGGCGATAAATACATCGGCGAATGGAAGAATAATAAAATGAACGGGCATGGGCAGCTATTTGGCGCCAGCGGTGGTATTCAACAAGGTACTTGGGAGAATGACCAATACAAAGGGAAATAATGGCAATAACAATGATAAGCCAAACAGAATTGCCTATACAATTCAACATACCGGTAACAGCCATAAAAAAAACAGTGCGCATATTGTCGCTGCTGTTTTTTATTTTGTGCATACTTTTTTGTTGCTGTTACCTCGCTGCCGGGTACGCCCGGCTGGTACACTGGTACACCGGCCTGGATGCTTGTTTTTACAAGAATAACTCCTGGAGTACCGGTTTTTTTACGGAGCATATAAAGGCAAGGGGGAATCAATATTGCATAGCCGCTTTGGCCATCTCGTGCTGCGGCATATTCCTGCTTGCCCGGAACAGGCATATTGCTGCCGGGCAAATATGGAAAGTGAAGTTTGAAATTACAGATATTGTACAGGTAGCGCTATGCCTGGGGGTTACCACTATAGCCTGGTTCTGGGCCAATTCACTTGCTAAAATGTCTAATGATGAAGTATTTTCTGCGCTCAACTGCGCCGGCCTGCACCCCTTCCAGACCCTGTCGTACTACATGTTGCCCAATAACCATGTATTCTTTAACCTGCTGAACAATATTATTTTTCATGCGTG
>Ga0206825_1036_pt2 | contig 30780 bp, 28 predicted proteins | sample Alteio_BWOrgCont_79_FD_152875 | JGI IMG/M metagenome (GOLD analysis project Ga0206825, IMG submission 152875) | Enriched cells from forest soil in Barre Woods Harvard Forest LTER site, Petersham, Massachusetts, United States -... | ecosystem: Environmental > Terrestrial > Soil > Temperate forest >...
CTCTTATTTCATACAGTCCCCTTGTTCCTGTCAAGTGTTTGAGAAATTTTTCAGGAACCCGTTCAGCATGTGTCAATACAAATAAAACATAATCAATTTTATCCTTTACTTTGTCGGTTTGTTTATTGAAAAACTCCTCAAAATAATGCTTGTAGAATATTAGTTCCCTGATTTGCTCCATAAATATTAGGGCATAAAGTTAACTTAAAATGGAACAAGAAATTTTTTTTTTTGCGAAGCCGGTGTCTCCTTTCTGGCATGCGGCGGCGCTTCTTACTTTTTTGGTGGCAGTGTATTTGTATATGCTTAATAAAAACCAGGAGCATGAAACAGATAATAGCTGCAATATTATTTGTGGCGCTGGCCTTCGGTATTACCGATGCCAATGCAGCGCAAAACACTCATCACCGTTACCACCACGGACACAGGTATCATGGCAGAATTCCGGGGCCGACATTACCGCCCCGGCCACCCGGATTTCCATCGCCACCCCGGCCACCCCGGCCACCGGCGCCACCCGGATTTCCATTACCACCGTCGCCGCCACGGCCACCATTGCCGCCGCATCCATAATACAGGCAGCTTTCGTTGTTGCCGGGTCTGCAATTATGCAGAAACGCTGAAGTGCTTAGTGCAGGCTAAGGGGCGGAGAACTTAAATTGCATGAATTTTAAATTACTTTCTTTGCAATTCAGATTATGAATGCTATATTTGTATGGAAAATGAATTGCTATGAACAAGCTGGAAGAACTAAAAAAACATCTGAAAAGAGGCAATGTGTACAGGCGAACTGATTTAACCAAATGGTCTAAGTCTGTTGACCGGCATCTTGATTTACTTTTGGAAGACGGTACTATACAGAAGCTATCGCAGGGGGTGTATTATTACCCAAAAGAAACCGTATTCGGGCATACTCCGCCGGAGGAAGAAGTTCTTGTACGTAGTTTCCTTAAAGATGACCGTTTTCTCCTTACTTCTCCAAATGCTTATAATACTTTGGGGGTAGGTACAACCCAGTTATACAATACCAGGGTTGTTTATAATCACAAACGCCACGGTGAATTTAAATTAGGTAGCAGGACGTTTTTATTCCAGATCAAGCACCATTTCCCCAATAAACTTAACCAGGAATTTTTACTGGTGGACCTTATGAACAACCTGGAAAATCTGGCGGAGGATAAGGACGAGGTGTTAAAAAACATTTCATCAAAGATTCCCCAGTTGGATGCCAGGAAACTTACACACTCGGTTTCGGAATATGGTAATGCGAAAACAAAGAAAATGTTTCATAGCTTGATGGAATAACCCCCCCACATTATGCCAATTGATTATCTGCATAACCATAGTGATTTTCCTGGCCTTTTAAGGATACTTGGAGCGCAGATGGAGATACATGAAAGTCTTATTGAAAAAGACTATTGGATAATGCATGTACTATACGGGCTGCAAAAGCAAGGTTTTGATTTTGAATTAAAAGGAGGCACGTCATTGTCTAAAGGCTATAAGATCATAGACCGGTTTTCCGAGGATATTGATATACACATCAAGCCCCCGGCGTCACTTTCTATCAATGAAAATACCAGGAACACCAATAAAAAAACAATTGAAGCAAGGAAGAATTTTTATGACTGGGTAGCCGGGAATATTAATATAGATGGCATTGTTTCCATTGAAAGAGATACGGTTTTTGATGATCTTACTTATTACCGGAGCGGAGGAATAAGGTTGCTTTATGAAAACAAAACAGATAAGATCGGAGGGGTAAAGGGAGGGGTGTTATTAGAAGCAGGTTTTGATACAGTGACGCCAAATACAAAGCTCAAGATAAGTTCATGGGCATATGAACGTGCGTTAGAAAATAAATCAATCCAATTCATAGACAATCGTGCGATTGATATTCCCTGTTATCATCCCGGTTACACATTTGTTGAAAAACTGCAAACAATTGCTACTAAGTACCGGCAGGAAATAAATGGTGAAAAAGATCGTCCAAATTTTATGCGCCAATACTATGACGTCTATTGTTTGCTTGGCGTTGATGAAGTTATAAGATTCATTGGTACGCCCGAATATGAGGCGCACAAACAAAAAAGATTTCCTGGCGCTGATTTGAAAATTCCTGTCTCACAGAACGAAGCATTCCTTTTAAATACTCCGGCAATAAGGAGTGATTTCAAAAAAAGGTACACAAGTACGGCTGCTCTTTATTATAAAGGGCAACCCGATTTTGACGAATTGATTATGAGAATAAAAGAATTTTTGCCACGCTTATAATCCTGTTACTTTCGTTCTTGCCGGGTCTGCAATTGGGCACAAAAGCTGAAGTAATAAATGTCCCCGCCTGTGTCTCCTTTTTCAGGGACACGGCGGCAATCGGAGCCGGGAAGTTGATGTTTTCTGCCTCACGCAAGTATCTCCGGGTTCCGCGAAGGGCGGAGACTTGAGAGGAAGCAATAGCATTTTCAATCTCTTGTGAAGGAAGTTATAGTAGCTGCAAAAGTTTTTACTGTGGTAATGATTTATCTTTTGTATCAGTATTATTATCTTTATTTGACAGCAACTTAATATCAGTCAGGCTGTCTTTTACTCGCTTTATTTCCAATTTTGTTTGCTCAACTTGTCTTATCTCTTCTTTATACTTAGGGTCATTGATATAAAATCTAACATCACCGCCGTTTATTGTGAAATTGTATTGGGTTTCTATACTTTTTTTTATCGAGGATAAATTTTCTTTTTTGGCTGTATTTTTATGAGCCTTCATTCTTTCCTCAATTACTTCATCAATGTGTCTATCTATTGTTTTATTCAGTTTTGCTTCTGATTGTTCAATATAAATTTGATTGGCACTTTGGTCATCAATTAGAGGATTTGTTTTTAACTGTTCAATTAGCACTTTGTTTGGTAGGAATGCTTTCTCAATGTTTAATAATTTTTCTGCTATTGTCAATATACCCGCTACAATTACTATTGTCGATTTTATTTGCATTTTTGTGGGTGTATTTTTCGATATTGTTAGTATCTCAAAATCCTCTCTTCTTACCCCAAATAAATGGGCATACCCATCTATAATTATCCACCAATTGTTAATTTGTTCTTTGCCCTCTGAAATATTTGATATTTGTACATTATTATCAAAAACCACTTCAAAAATGGCTTCTTGGTCAGTAATATTTTTCTCTAATTTATTTAGCGGATATACAAATGTGGATAATGCTTCAATTTTTGTTTTTAGATATTTAAGTCCTCCTATAAAAGCATCCATATTCTTCATTAAATCTGGTGAATTTGCTTTAATATTAGCTATTGTTTGAGTCCAAAAAACATTTTCTGCGAAATTATCAATGTCATATAATTTCAGTAACGCTTTTTCATCCTTACTAAGTACTGTCATGAAAGCTAGTTGAGCTTTTGCATTATTAATACTTTCCAAAAATGCTGTCACATGTGCAGGTGGGTTAGTTCTATATGCTATAACGGTATTTTCATAATTTGCTATTGTATTAGCTATGGTTCCTTTATCTATAATTTGTTCTTTCAATAATTTTATAGTAGATGTTATAGTAAAAATATTCATTTGTATTATTATTAGTGGTTAAACTGCAAAGTAATTAAAATTAAAACAGAAAGAATTATTTCGTTTTTACCTGGTCTGCAATCACGCTCAAAAGATGAAGTAAAGTATGTATCCCGCCCACGCTTTCGATTGATTCGATGTCATTTTTTGATCCATTTATCCCATTCATTTGAACTGTCGTTATTTTTATGCAATTGGTATGTTGTGAATTGGAAATGTCTTTGGGAATCAAATAATTGCCCAGTAGTACCTAAATCTTTATATCCTTTTTTTGTGATTTTTAGTTTGCATGTTTGAGTAAGAACATTGCCATTATTGTTGATTCTGAAATAACCATTACTATCTGATTTGGCTTTTTTAATTTGATTTTTCCCATACATAAAAAATTCGGCTATGATGTTTGCATTTGCTATTTTTTTGTTACTTGTGTCTAATATAATCCCCCCTACGCTATAATGAGAAACGAATTTTGAATTATCAAATTTTTTTTCAAATAATGTCCTGGCATCAATATTTATTATTGAATTTGAAATTTGCTTCTGAAGTTCAGCATTTTCAAATTTTAATTCATTGTTATGCAGTTGCTCCTTTTTTACTATTTCGGAAATTGAATCATCAATATGTCTATATATTGAAATGCTATCTATTATGGATTGTTTCTTTTGGGTAAACTCTTTAATCTCAAATTCCAAAGACAATTTTTGAACTTCTAATTTTTCATTTTGTAGATTAAACCAATTGTTTTTATAAGCAAAAAGGAAGGCAATAACGCCAGTAGATAACTGAAAAGCTACTGTAATAATTTTCGCATATGTTGAAATGAATAAAAAAGGCTTCTTTTGAAGTTTAATTTCATGCTCTAATTTTTCAATTTCTAACTGCTTTTTTTTATCTTCTAAGTCCATGTTTATTCATACTTAACTGTATGTTGTAGGCAAATTTAAAAAATAAAGGGTTATAATTTCTTATTACTTGAAAACTAATAATCCCCTTTTAAAATAAATCTGAATTTACTCTTAAATCTTTTTTCAACCCCCACCTTTAAAATTTACCGGAAATCACCACTATTACCCCACACTTACAAGTCCTCCTTTGTTATTCTTATTGCTACCCCGATATGTTTTATGTTATAGGTCCATTTTCTTAGAATAAGTGACATTAATAGGCCTTCTGTTTCAGATACAATGCCTAAAAAGAGAGCAATAGGGAAAAATGGTTCAGGCATACCGAAGCCCATGATAGATATAGTAGCAATTAACAACGATACGCCAAATACTTTTGCACTCCACGCATGGTAGCTCGCTCCCCGCCCGAACTTTGCCCAATCAATAATATACCGCAGAAGCTCCAGGCCGATGATCGTATAAATGCCCGGGGAATAGGTACTGAATATTTTGGGATAAGCCACCCACATACCTGCTGATACGCCAAGAAAGAATACTGTATCTGCTATGCTGTCCCATTGCCTCAGCGATGCAGTTTCTACATTATATTTACGGGCAAGCACACCATCGTAGTAGTCGGTTGCGGCTGCCACAGCTAATAACAGGATGTATGCAGTTCCCAATATTCTATAGCAGCCAAATAAGACAGCAGCAATGGTCAGCAGCAGTCGCAGATAGATTAGGTACCACGGGATCTTTTTCAAAATGGTATCATTCACGCTGCTAATATAAAACTATTTCCCGGCAGGGTTGGTAAACTATTCAAGGATAGCAAATCCTGGCTGTAATTGGTGACAAGGATAAATTGAATGCAAAGTGCCAGGGCAAACGCATTAAAATTTATAAACCCGAAGGGTTGATATTATTGTAGTAACTGGGATAAAAATCCCAATAAACCCCGAAGGGGTGATATTATTTTCCTATACGTGAGCGAATAATGCCACCCTTTCAGGGTTCTTCAGTAATTTGGTATTTTATTCTATAATAATATCAACCCTTCGGGTTTGCAATAATGACTAAAGTGATTTAAAAATGTCATTTTAATGCGTTTGCCCTGTGCAAAGCACTGGTATGTCTTGAAGTTTTGAAAGAAACGATTACTTTTGCACCAATAAGCGGAAGTAGCTCAGTTGGTAGAGCATCAGCTTCCCAAGCTGAGGGTCGCGGGTTCGAGTCTCGTTTTCCGCTCTTAATCATTATCCCGGGTCGCTCCCGGGATTTTTTGTGTATTATACTCGACAAGGTACAAAATAGTAAGTTCAATAGCTGAAATTTGGTATTAGCTAAATGAATTTGATGCAGCAATTCCCCCTTTAGCGTTGGCTTTGTGCGTTAGCGAAGGGGGTAAGGGGGATGTTTTTACTACACATGACAAATAAATGTAAATTCACAAATTTATCCCTTGCGCAGTATAACATTATCGGATCGTACCCAGATTTGACAACCCCGAAATTTCGGGGTTGTCAAATCTTCCCGTATATTTCCATGCAATTCCTATTTATGAAACAAACCTTCTTGTTCTTACTGGCATTATTGCTCACGTCTGCATCCATTGCCAAAAACAAACCCAAGCCTACGGGCAACGCCTTCACCCATGCCGATTCTGTTTATTTTGCCACAACGCATTACCGGCTGGTAGGCCCGTTCAGGGGCGGCAGGAGCGGTATGGTTGTGGGTAGCTGCAAGAAGAAAAACGAGTTCTATTTCGGCGCCACAGGCGGCGGCGAGTGGAAAACCGTTGATGGCGGCAGCAACTGGAAAAACATCAGCGACAAATACTTTGGCGGCAGCATTGGCGCAATCGCTCTTGCCCCCAGCGATGAAACCATTCTGTATGTAGGGGAGGGGGAAAGCACCCTGCGCAGCAATGTATCCGAAGGGCTGCATGGTATGTGGCGCAGCGATGATGGCGGGCGCACCTGGAAAAATATAGGCCTGCATGATAGCCGCCATATTGTGCGCATTGTTGTTCACCCTAAAAACCCCGATATTGCATGGGTGGCTGTAATGGGCCACCTGTTTGGCCCCAATGAAGAAAGAGGCGTGTATAAAACCATTGACGGCGGTAAAACATGGAAGCGGGTGCTGTATGTAAATGACCAGACCGGGTGCAGCGACCTGGTAATGGAGCCGGGCAACCCCACCGTACTGTATGCGGGTATGTGGCATACTATACGCACACCTTATAGCATGGAGAGCGGCGGCAAGGGCAGCGGCCTCTACAAAAGCACAGACGGCGGTGAAACGTGGACAGACCTCTCTGCCAAAAAAGGGCTACCCGCAGGTATATGGGGGGCGGTTGACATGGCCGTAGCGCCAAGCAACACCGATAAAGTATATGCCCTTATAGAAAATGAGAAAGGTGGCCTTTTTGTGAGCGGCGACGCAGGGGAGACCTGGAATCTCGCATCTCAGGATAACGAGATACGCCAGCGGGCATGGTACTTCAACCAGGTGTTTGTGGACCCTAAGAATGAGAACCTGGTTTACTGCCCCAACTTAGAATTGATGAAAAGCACGGACGGCGGTAAAACTTTTCATGCTATGTCCACGCCCCATTCCGACCACCACGACCTGTGGATAGACCCTGATGATGGCAACCGCATGATAGTGGCGGATGATGGCGGCGCGCAGGTGAGCTTCGACGGCGGGGCCAACTGGAGTACGTATCACAACCAGCCGACAGCGCAGATATACCGCGTGAGTACCGACAATGCTTTCCCCTACCACATACTCGGCGCGCAGCAAGACAACTCTACCATACGCATAAAGAGCCGCACTTATGGCGGCGGCGTCACAGAACGGGATTGGGAAAGCACGGCAGGTTTTGAAAGTGGCTATGTGGTGGCCGACCCGCTGAACCCCGATGTGGTGTATGGCGGCAATTATGGCGGCTACCTCTCCCGGCTCGATCATAAAACAGGGGAGGGCAGGGCTATAAATGTTTGGCCCGATGTACCTCTTGGCGTAGGCGCGGACGCGCAGAAATACCGCTTCCAGTGGAATTTTCCCATCTTCTTTTCGCCCAACAACCCCAAAAGGATATACGCAGCAGGCAACCATTTGTTTGTATCGGAGAATGAAGGCCAGAGTTGGGAAAAGATAAGCCCCGACCTTACCACCAACGACAAAACCAAGCAGGTAGCAAGTGGTGGGCCTATTACCAAAGACAATACCACAGCCGAATATTATTGCACGAGTTTCACCGCCGCAGAATCGGGTTTGGAAAAAGATCTTTTATGGACAGGCAGCGATGATGGCCTGATATACATAAGCCGCGACGCCGGGAAGAACTGGGAAAATGTAACCCCGCCTGCGGCAGGTAAATGGATGATGTGGAACTGCGTGGAGACAGACCCGTTTGAAAAGGGAACCGCTTATTTTGCAGGCACAAAATACAAGCTCGACGATTATACCCCCTATATCTTTAAAACCACCGACTATGGCAAAACCTGGAGCCTTATTACGAATGGCATTGATAAAATGCACTTCGCAAGGGTAGTGCGGGCTGATAAAAAACGCCCCGGCTTGCTGTATGCCGGCACAGAGTACGGGATGTACATAAGCTACGACTATGGCGCCAACTGGAAAAAATTCCAGTTGAATTTACCCATTGTTCCCATCACCGACCTTACCATTAAGAATAACGACCTCGTTGTGGCTACGCAGGGCCGCGCCTTTTGGGTACTGGACGACCTTACCACAGTGCAGGGAAATGAACAGGAGTGCCTGAATAAAAGGCTCTGTGTACTGCCCGTAAATGACGCCTACCGTATGCGTGGCTACGTGGACTCCAACATAAGGAACGGTGGCATGAACCCGCCCAATGGCGTAGTGTTCAACTACTTCCTCAAAGACGCCGTTGATTCTTCTCCCGTTTCCATTACCATATACGACAGGTTTGGTAAGCTGTTTAAAACATTTTCTAAAAATGCAAAAGCTAAAGAGGATAAAATAGATTTTAAGGCAGGCATGAATAGATTTGTATGGGATATGCTGTATGAACCTGCTGAAAAAATAGACGGCATGGTATTATGGAATGGCAATCCGGGCAGTCCCAAAGCTGCGCCTGGCCGGTACAGCGCAAGGTTCAGGTATGGCAGGGACTCTATGGATGTGCCCTTCACCATAAAAGGCGACCCGAATTACAAAATAACCGATGAACAATACGAGGAGCAGGTGAACTTTCTTTTGAAGGTGAGGGATAAGTTTAACGACATACAGAATGCAATAAAAAACATCAGGAGCCTTAGAAACCAGGTGAATGATCTGGTAGCCAAAACAGATACCGCTAACAGGAAAGAACTGAAGCCGCTTGCCGACTCCATAAACAAAAAAATGACCTCGGTTGAGGAAGCCCTCTACCAGACCAAAGCAAAAGCCGGCGAAGATATTCTCAACTTCCCCATGCGGCTGAACGACCGTATGGCCGCGCTATACAATGTGGCATCAAGCGGTAATACCCCCCCTACTACCCAGGTTGTGGACGCATTTAATGAATTAAGCGCCGAAGTGGACGTTCAATTGGACAAACTGAAAAAGATAATGGCCGATGATATTAGTGCCTTCAATAAACTGATCTATGAAAAACAAATACCGGTGATAAGTGTGGGGAAGTAAATGCTTTGACTATACTAATCCGTTAATCCCGTTTTTCAGATTCAGCACCTTGGTGAACCCGTTTTGTAGCAGCAGTTTAGCAGAATGATTACTCCTAACCCCTGATGCGCAATATAGCACAATGGTATGATTAGGGTCGAGCAAGTGGTAGCTATTGGCAAGCCTGGAGACCGGCAGATTTATTCCGCCAATGTTGCCGGATTCATGTTCTTCAGGTTCTCTTACGTCCACAAGGGTTATGGCGTCGCGCAGCATCAGGGATTTTAAGGCTTCGTAGTCTATACTTGTTACCACAAAGCAATGCTCCTCCGCACCTTGCAGCGATTGAATATTTTTATTAGCCGGGTTCAGCCGGAAATGGAAAATATGGGTGTTCATGGTCAGCGTATCCATCACCAATAGTTTGCCCGATAAAACTTCGCCAATGCCGGTTATCATTTTAATGACTTCATTGGCCTGTATGGTACCAATGATACCCGGCAAAGTAGCGATAACGCCAATATCGGCGCAGTTGGGCGATTCATCCGCTCCGGGCGGCTCCGGGAACAGGCAGCGGTAGGTAGGGCCACCCAGGTAATTGAACACGGATACCTGCCCTTCATACTTATAGATAGCCCCCGAAACCATAGGCTTATCCAGCATTACACAGGCGTCATTAACAAGGTAGCGTGTGGCAAAATTATCGGAGCCGTCAACTATTATATCATAATCGCGCAGTACATCAAGGGCATTGGTATGGCCTATGCGGAATTGGTGGATGCGTATGCTGATGTGCGGGTTGAGGGAAGTAAGTTTCTGTGCGGCTACGGCAGCCTTGCTTTGCCCTATCTCCTCCTGCGTATATAGCACCTGCCGTTGCAGGTTCGATATTTCTATCGTATCGCCATCGGCAATACCTATAGTACCAACGCCCGCCGCCGCAAGGTACTGTAATACCGGGCAGCCCAGTCCGCCAGCGCCAATCACCAGCACCCGCGCGGCCTGTAGTTTTTCCTGCCCCGCTACGCCTACTTCGGGCAGTATGGTTTGCTTGCTGTACCGGGATCGTTCTTGTGGAGATAGCATGGGGGTGGGAAGGGGGTTAGTAATTAAGCGGCTTCATGCTCACATGGCGTAAACGGACAATAATTATCTCCTGTTCACTTTCATAGTAGCTTATCCTGTAGTTTAATAGCTCAAAATAACGATAATGACCATCATTATTATTTTTATAAGGGTCTGCACGATGAGTAATATTTGTACCAGACAATTGAGCAATTTTAGACAATATTTTTTCTTTCACCGAATCCGCATTCTGAAAGGAATCCTGGCGGATATACTCAATAGCGGCATTAAACTGCTTTATAGCACGTGGCGCCCAGGTTATTTTTCTTTCCTGTCTCACCAGTTTTTAGACATTTTTACTACTTCTTCATGCGAATAAGATTCCCCCCTTGCTACTTCGGCCATAGCCTCATCAATATCTTTATTGTATTCTTCAAGAGTGACGTGTTCGGTTTCTTGTTTACTTCTTTGTAAAAATGTTTTGATCATTTGCACCACCGATTTTTTCTCGGCAAGGTTCAACTGCATAAAATATGTGTGCATTTCATTTTCAATTCCTTTAGCTTGCATATTGCTGATATTTACACAAAAGTAGCACTATTCTTAAAACTAAAAAAAGCTGTAATGTTATTGTATATTTGCTGTGCCTGTTGCAATTGAAAGTCATTCTCTGAATGTCGAAGGGTATCTTTCTTTGGTTGTTGATGGGCGTTTTTTATTTGCTTTCAAGAGAATATTTATTACAGCCCACCAATTCCGTTTTCAAAACGGCTATCAATTTTTAGTTCTCAATAGACTTCCGTAACATTATAATGAATAATGTTATGAATAGATTTATCATTTGCTTGTGCTTGCTATTTTCCCTGTCCTGCTCACCGGGTCTGAACGATGATAGCTATTATCCTAAAGACCCTATCCTTTATCCTGCTCCAAATAAAATGTATGTAAGAGATTCTGTTTATCTGGCATATACTGTGAGTCAGTATATCAATAGAGGGGATGTGCAGGGATATGGTGGAATACCAAAAGAGAATTTTTTGCGTATTGATATTGATACAATATTGTATAGTCCTGATACGCTCAAACTTTTTTCCTTTGTTATCACTTATACAAAAGACACTGAAGATAAGAAAAACCCATATGGATATTTTGGTCAGGTGCTTATCGGCTACAGAACAAGTACCCATGAACCCTGGATCATATATCCAGGTGTACATTTTGCAAGGTTTTTAGGCTATTTGAATTACAATAAAATTAAGAATCGTTTAAGGTTAGAGTTTTTCCATAAGTTTAAAGATGAAAATATGTGGTATTGGAGTAATGAAAAGCAACAAAGAGAGCTATTTACATACAAGTATAATGCCAACGACCCTAAGTTTTGGGATAGTTGCCATACCTGGCAAAAGGGTGTGAGCATCCCTGGCTATTATATTTTCCAACTACGTGGCAATGTTACACCCGATATGGACGATCTTCTTTTTAAGCAACCGGAAGTACATTATCCAGATAGTTTGCTGAAATTGTATTATGAAAATAAATGGTAGTGTCCGCTTTTTGTGTGTGCATACTCCTAACGTTTTGCTTTTAAGGATGGCTATTCAGAAAGTTGCGTTATCTTTGCAGTGCAGTGTTACATATATCATAACGACCACAGGGTCAGGTTCCCAGTATTGGGACGGGGATATGTAAGATTGCTTTTTGTTTCTTCCCTCTGCAAAATAAAATATTAAATCTAAAGGTACATTTTCGGAAGCGTGACGCTTCGGCATACCAGGACGAAGGGAGACCCTTCGACCAGTACCCTTTTTAACCAATTAACCCAATTGCCTTTTTTAACCACCCACCCCAATTACCCTATTAACCAAATTCCCACTACCTTTATAAAGTTAAAAACAATAAATGCCAAAGAATACAAAGAAAAAAAGTAAAAACCCGGACGCGGGGAAGCATGTCTATACCGGCAAGCTGGAGGTGACGAGGAGCGGGATGGGCTATGTGGTGGTGCAGGGCCAGGAGGATGATATAATAGTGAAGCGGGGTGATATGCACACAGCCCTGAATGGCGATGAGGTAAAAGTGGAGGTGAGGGGCTACCGCGATAACAACAAGCGCATGGAGGGTACTATAACGGAGGTGGTGCGGCGCAAGCAATCTGAATTTAGCGGACGTGTTGAGGTGCATGACCATTTCGCTTTCCTGGTGCCGGAAAGCGATAAGATGCCGGTGGATATTTTTATTCCGCTGCACCTGCTCAACGGCGCAAGGGATGGCGACCATGCCATGGGCCGCGTAGTGGAGTGGACGGGCAAAACCAAGAACCCCATAGGCGAGATAGTGAGCATACTCACCCATGAGTCTATAAACGAAGTGGCTATGCAGGGGCTGCTGGTGGAAAACGGTTTCCCGCTCACCTTCCCCGATGATGTGCTGGAAGATGCGGCCCGCTACCCGGAAGGTGTGGACAAACAGGAGTTGAAAAAACGTAAGGATATACGCAATGTGCTTACCGTAACCATTGACCCGGTGGACGCAAAAGATTTTGACGATGCTATTTCATTCCGCGACCTGAAGGGCGGCTGGTACGAGGTGGGCGTGCATATTGCCGATGTAAGCCATTATATAGCGCCCGGCTCGGCATTGGATACCGAGGCATACAGGCGGGCTACCAGCGTGTATCTGCCAGACAGGGTATCGCCCATGCTGCCCGAAAGGTTGTCGAATGAGCTATGTTCCCTGCGGCCCAACGAGGATAAATATACCTTCTCGGCCATCTTCCAGGTCAATAAAGAGGGGAAGGTAAAGGAACACTGGATAGGTAAGACCGTGATCCATTCCGACAGGCGGTTTAGCTACGAAGATGTGCAGGAGATAATAGAAGGCAGTAACGGCGACCACAGGGACGAATTGCTTACGCTGAATGCAATAGCGCAAAACCTGCGCGGGCAGCGGTTTAAGAAAGGGGCTATCAATTTTTCTTCGCAGGAAGTGAGGTTTAAATTAGATGAAACAGGCAAGCCAATCGGTATAGTGATAAAAGAAAGTAAGGAGGCGCACCAACTGATAGAAGAGTTTATGCTGCTGGCGAACAAGACGATTGCGGAGTATGTGGGCGGCATAAAACATAAGGGCGAAAATGTACCGTTCCCCTACCGGGTGCATGATGTGCCTAATGAGGATAAACTAAAAGTGTTTTCCCTGTTTGCCGGGCGTTTTGGCGTTAAGTTCGATTTGAGTACGCCCACCAGCATATCCAGGTCGTTCAATAAAATGCTGGAGACGGTAAGTGGCAAGCCGGAGCAGCATGTGCTGGAGCAGTTGGGCATACGCACTATGTCGAAGGCGGTATATACCACCGACAATATAGGCCACTACGGGCTGGGGTTCGATCATTATTGCCATTTCACATCTCCCATAAGGCGCTACCCCGATGTGCTGGTACACCGTATATTGCAGCAGTGCATAGAGAACGACATTCACCCGATAAAACACCTGGAGGCACAATGCAGGCATTGTTCTGACCAGGAGCGCAGAGCAATGGAAACGGAGCGCGCGGCCAATAAATACAAGCAGGTAGAGTTCATGCAGAGCTTTATCGGCGATGATTTCGACGCTGTTATCAGTGGTGTGTCCAATTTTGGTTTTTGGGCAGAAACGGTGGAACATAAGTGCGAGGGCATGGTGTCGGTGGGCGACCTTTCTGATTTCGATGATTTTGAATTTAAGGAGGGGGAATACGCGCTGGTAGGCCGCAGCATGGGTTTGCGCTTTGCTATGGGCGATAAGGTGCGGGTGCGCGTCGCGGCGGCAAACCTGGCGAAACGGCAAATAGACTATGCTGTATTGGAATTACCTGCAAATGCAGGGAAAAGAAACAGAACCCAATTGCCGGGAGCTCCAAGAAGTGGCAGGTCTTTTGGCGCAGGAGATAATAAACCCGGCAGAAAGGGCGGCAGCGGAAAAGTAAATACTAATCGCAAAAAAAGATAAATGCACTCATTTAAAGAACTGGTAGCCTCTTTTGAAGAACGTTTTACCGCTTCGTTACCATTTACACAATCTCCTGCAACCTTGTATGAGCCATGCCGGTACTTGCTGAGGCTTGGCGGCAAGCGTATCCGCCCCGTGCTGTGCCTGATGGGTAATGAACTGTTTGACGAGATAAATGAGGACGCCTGGCACGCGGCTTTTGGTATAGAACTGTTCCATAATTTCACGCTGATACACGATGATATAATGGACAACGCACCCATAAGGCGTGGCAATGCCGCTATACATGCACGTTACGGGCTTACGGCGGGTATCCTGTGCGGAGATGTGATGAACATTTATGCTTACGACCAGGTTGCGAAAATAAGGAATGCCCTGCCGCAGGTATTCCAGCTATTTAATAAGACAGCCATAGCGGTATGCGAAGGCCAGCAATTGGATATGGATTTTGAAACCCGTAATGATGTGGGTATTGATGAGTATATACACATGATAACGCTGAAAACATCTGTATTGCTTGCCTGCAGCCTGAAGATGGGCGCGCTTGTGGGTGGTGCGCTGGGCGATAATGCCAACAAGCTCTATACCTTCGGAAAGAACATGGGCATCGCCTTCCAGCTACAAGACGATTACTTGGACGCTTTTGGCGATACTGATAAATTAGGCAAGCAGAACGGTGGCGATATAAAGGCAAATAAGAAGACCTACCTTTTGCTCAAAGCGATAGAACGCGCTGATGTTGTGCAGCGAAAAGAAATAGATCATTTGCTGCGGCAGGATGCGGATAATAAGGTTGCGGCAATGAGTTCGTTATACACAGCCACTGGCGCTGATGCAGCTTGCAGGGAAGCGGCTGCACAATATTCTAAAATAGCTTTTGATTGTTTAGAAGATGTGGCTATCCCGGCTAAACGAAAACAGCCGCTTTATGAACTGGCGGCATACTTGTTGATGCGGGAGAAGTAATGCTGCGATGTCTTTTTCATTTATATTGAGCATAATTTTTCAGGTATAAGTTTTATATTTGTGTGTTATGATTGACTATATTAAGATAGAAGGTTTTAAGTCCATTAAGGAGATGGAAATGGAGTTGCGTCCTATAAACATCCTTATTGGTAGTAACGGTAGTGGTAAAAGTAATTTCGTTTCTTTCTTTAAGCTCATTAATGCCATTTTCAACGGGCGTTTGCAGAAGTATGTCGCAGAAGAAAAAGCAGATAATATTTTGCATTATGGTCGAAAGAATACTAAAATAATGAAAGGTAAAGTCATTTTTACAAATGATGGCGGAGAAAATAATAATGCCTATTATTTCATGCTTGCACAAACAAACGAAGGTGGTTTGTTTTTAGATAGAGAAGGGTCTGGTTTTAATATAGAAGATTATGATAACGAAGTTCATAACTATTTTGATTACAATGATTTGGATGAAAGTGAAATTGCCCTTTCTTTACAACAAAGGGATAGATATTTGAGAAAGTATATCTCCAGTTTACAGGTATTCCATTTTCACGACACATCTGCAACTTCTTTTTTAAGGCGGGAATGTGATTTGAACGACAATCAATATTTAAAACAAGATGGCAGAAATTTACCTGCGTACTTATATTTATTGAAAATAAAGCATCCAAAAATTTTCATGCGGATTGAAAAAACAATCAAATCTATTGCACCATATATTTCAAAATTTATTTTGGAACCCAACGGGTTGAATGAAAAAGAAATTGAATTACGTTGGGTTGATAATGGTGATACTGAATCAAGTTTTTCCGCTTATCAACTTTCCGATGGTACACTTCGTTTCATTGCATTAGCCACTTTGCTATTGCAGCCTAATCCTCCTGATGTAATCATAATTGATGAGCCTGAACTTGGCCTTCATCCATTTGCTATTGGTAAGTTAGCCGGTATGATACAGTCTGCTTCTTCTAAAGCCCAGATAATTGTTGCTACCCAATCTCCTGGCCTGATAAGTAATTTTGCACCCGAAGATGTTATTGTAATGGACAGAAGCGAGTCGGAAAATCAAACCATTTTCAACAGGCTACATTCCGAAAATCTAAAGGTTTGGTTACAGGATGCAACACTTGGGGAACTATGGGAAAGAGATATTATTAACGCCGCTCAACCATTTCTTAAACATTGACAAAGCGAATAATTATTATTGGTGAGGGGCAAACAGAACAATCGTTTTGTAAGGATGTATTGCAGCCATATTTTAATGCAAAGAACATTTATTTGCAAACCCCTACTATAAAGAAAACCGGAGGCGGCATTGTTTCGTGGGCTGCTCTAAAATATCAGATTGAATAACATTTAAAACATGACCAAACTACCTTTGTTACTACCTTAATTGACTATTATGGCATTTACGCGCATCATAGGTACCCTTTATGGATGAATGCTGAACGACTTGCAGACCCAAACAGAAGGGTGGAGATAATTGAAAACGGAATGCTTGAAGATATTGATGAAGAAAACAGAAGGCGTTTTATACCCTATATCCAGTTACATGAATTTGAAGGGCTGTTGTTTAGTGAATTAGCTGTATATGATAATAGTTTTGAAGAAAACGAGTTTGAAGATTATGATTACCTTCTGGAGACCATTAAATCTAATCCCAATCCTGAATTGATAAATAAAGGTATTGAGACTGCTCCATCAAAGAGATTGAGCAGAATAATCAAAGGGTATTACACGGATAATGAGAATTTAAAAGTATTCTATGGCTCGACATTGGCACATGATATTGGATTACAAAAAATCAGAAGCAAATGCCCTCGCTTTAATGCATGGATAACCAAACTTGAAAAAATCTAAATGAAGCTAAAACCTCTGACTGACAATTAATTTCTTTTTGCTTTTCATTCTTTACTTTTACAGACTTTAGACTTTCTACTTCAGACTTACGACTTTTTTATGAACTACTGGCTTGTAAAATCAGAACCTTTTAAGTACAGTTGGGATCAACTGGTGAAGGATAAGAAAACCTTCTGGGATGGGGTGCGCAACTATGCCGCCCGCAACAACCTCCGCGCTATGAAGAAGGGCGACCAGGTGTTCTTCTATCACAGCAATGAAGGGCTGGCGATAGTAGGTATTGCCGAGGTGGTGAAAGAAGCCTACCAGGACCCAACCACCGAGGATACCAACTGGGTGGTGGTGGAATTGAAACCCGTAAAAGCCTTGCCAAATCCTGTTACGCTGGCTGACATAAAAGCAGACAAGTCTCTTGCCACGATGGAATTGGTAAGGCTTGGAAGATTATCTGTGAGTGCGGTTACTCCCGAAGAATATAAGAAGGTGTTGAAGATGGGAGGGCTGTAATTTAATGGCTCAATGGCTGAATAGCTTAATGGCTCAATGAATGTGCAAATGTGAAAATTTACATGTACAACTTAGTAATTCACTTGCTTTTCATTCCAATCTTTTTGCAACTCCTTCGATGTTTTAGTGCTGCCGTCGTGGCTCCAGCCGGGGGGGTGAAGGAGGTATTTCAGTTTGGTTTTAAAGGAGTTTGTTTTGCGCAGGTCTTTGGCTAATTCCTTCCATTCGTGGGTTACTATATGTACAGGGTGGTAGGGGTTTTTAATTGGTTTTGTAATGCCGTAATGGGGCGCTTCTTCTGCCATCTCTTCGGTAAATGTTCCGAATATTCTATCCCAGATGATGAACACCATACCCATATTCCGGTCGAGGTAGGGGATGTTGCTGGCATGGTGTACCCGGTGATGAGAGGGGGTTACAAAAAAGTATTCAATCCATTTCGGTAGTTTTTTTATGGCCTGTGTATGTACCAGTATGCCATAGATCTGCGTGAGGGAGTACATAAAGAAAATATCCATTGGCCGGAAGTTCAGCAGCACCAGCGGGATAAAATAAAGATACTTATACACCGGCATAAATACCGATGACCTGAAGCCGGTGGAAAGGTTGTATTCGGGTGAGGAATGGTGTGTAACATGGACAGCCCAAAAGAGCCTGCAGCTATGGTCAATATAATGTTCCAGCCAGAAAAGCAGGTCTTCTCCGAATAATAAAATGATCCAGTAAACGATTGGATTCCAATTAATTGGAAGATGGTATTGAAATAAAAAATTCAGTATGGCAAATGCTACGAATAACCGTAATAAAAGGTCTATCCCGGCATTCAGTAAATTAAGATAAATGTTTACTAAGGTCTCTTTCCAGGTATAGAATTTTTGTTTTCTGAAATTACTGAGCAATATTTCTAAAGGGATAATAATAGCATAAATAGGAATGGAAAACAGCAGCAATATTTGTTTTTGAAGCAAGTCCATACAGATGGAATTGGGAATTTTTATGTGGAATTAGGAATTGGGAATTAGTAATTTGGATTGTTTCTTGACTTGGATTAATTGGAAAATGAGGGAATTTCCACATTTCCACATTTTCGTATTTTCACATTAATTGAGCCATTGAGCAATTCAGTCATTAAGCAATTAAACCGTCATTATTTCCTTTTCTTTATCCTTGCAGTGTTGGTCCACGAGGGCTATGTATTTATCGGTGATACCCTGTATGCGGGTCTCCGCGTCTTTGGCTATATCTTCGCTAAGTCCGTCTTTTTGCAGTTTCTTTACGTGTTCTATGTTTTCACGCCTTATGCTGCGTATTGCTACTTTGGCGTGTTCGCCCTCGCCCAATACCCGTTTTACCAGTTCCCTGCGGCGCTCTTCGGTAAGTGGTGGCAGGAAAAGGCGTATTGAATTACCATCGTTTTGAGGGTTCAGTCCTATATTAGCTGCAATGATGGCTTTTTCTATAGGCCCTATCATTTTCTTTTCCCAGGGTTGTATGGATATGGTGCGGGCGTCTGTTACCGTCACATTAGCCACTTGGTTTAGCGGGGTGGGGTTGCCGTAGTAGTCCACAAATATACCATCCACTATTTGCGGAGTGGCTTTGCCGGCGCGTATTTTGCTGATCTCTACCTCAAGATGCCCGATGGCTTTTTTCATTTGCGCGGACGTGTCATCAATTACTTCTTCTAATGCTTCAACCATAAAGTGTAATTTTTGCAGGAAGCAAATGTACTTGAAAATTGAAAAAATAAAAACTCAAAAAGCGCGAAAAGGTGGGCCACACCTTTTTCTGGTGTGGTACATCTCACCTGGGGAGAAAACAGGTATAGACTAAACCGATAGCATGATAAGCAATCCAATTAATGGTTCTGGTTTATTTTGATTAATTTTGCGCAAAAGAATGAAGATGGAAACAATGGTGAGCGCCCCGGTAAAGTTAACTGCAAGCGCGGTGGCAGAAGTGAAGAGATTGATGAATGAGCCGGGTTTTGACTCTAATCAATATTTGCGTATTGGTGTAAAAGGCGGGGGCTGCTCCGGCCTTAGTTACGTGCTTGGGTTCGATAAAGTGGAAGCAGATGACGAGCATTTTGAAATAGAGGGCGTTCCTGTAATTATGAAAAACGCGCATGGTATATACCTGTTTGGCATGTCTGTTGACTTCTCTGACGGGCTGAACGCACGGGGTTTTGTATTCAATAACCCCAATGCCAGCAGCACCTGCGGTTGCGGCAGTTCTTTCGGTGTATAATTTTTGTTTAAGGGTTTTCTTCTGCGCCGCGTAAAAGCTCGTAAAGAATATCAGGGTTAAGTTCGCATGGGGCGGGATAATTCCATATTTCCTCCAGCATTGTTCTTATTTTAGGAGATTTTGCGTTGCCGGTAGTGTTTTGCAGCATAGCGCTTACATCATCTTTCAACTGCTCTTTATATTCAGGACTTGATTGTTCATAGGCATTGCCCGTCAGATCATCCACCTCTATTTCAAATAGTATTTTCATAGTATTTGCTAAATCAATTACGAATTTATAGCTTATTTTTTATAAAATCACATATTGTTAACAATTTATGATAAACATTTGGTAGATAGTGGGTTGCGATTATATTTATTAATTTATTATTGAACTGAACTTTTGGAAATGGAAAGGTTATAGTATCTGTATATTTTCACGGAAAGAGAAAGAATAATAATTGCATTGAAAATGGATAAAAACCGCATATCGAAGATAAGTGTGCCATAGTTTGAAAGATGGAGTTGCTGCATTGAAAATTCAAGCGTCAGAAAGTACATTATGCTGAAAAGTACATACTCGAAAAAGCTGTTTGTAAAGAATGCAAATGCGGTTATGAAAATGAACGCCGGGTGGCAATATCGCTCGTGTATCTCAGTATTGAAAAAATAGAATAATAAATAAAGTAATGCCGCAGTTGTCCATACCAGTTCGCGGGATATATGGATACTGTCCACACCTCGTTTCATTTTTTTCAGAATAATGAGCATAAGCGGTAAAAGCGCAAAAAAGGAAGTGGTAAAAAACAGTACCAGGCCGGCCTGTTTATAGGTAAGCCCTGCAATCCATACCTGGTTGTCGGGTTCATATAATAAATTGCCGGGAGCAACCCAATGCCATAAATTCGGAGCTTTAATAGATATTGCAGGAAAAATGCTGAAAGAATGAACAAAGGCATAACATATTTTACCGATACCGCCTGGCGCAAGACTGAATGGAATGAGCAAGGCTATCTGTAGTAATATGGCTACCAGCAATGGTAAAAAGACTGTATGCCACAACTTACCTGGTAAGCAATTGTTGATGAAAAGCAAACCCCATAAGGGTAAAATAACTATGGTTTGCAGCTTAAAATTGAAAGCGAGCACTATCCATACCATACTCCACAGGTTAGCTCCTTTCCAGGCATAGTAAATAGCAATGAATAACATAGCGGAAAAGATACCGTCAACCTGGCCCCAGATCAGGGTGTTGTATGAATAACTTATATTCAGGATGCAAACAGACAGCAGCGCGTAGAAAGCAAGTTTCTTATTTATCCATTTATAAACATACCAAATACCTGTAAAATCGAACGCAAGGGTAATACAACGCAGGTAAGGGATATGCTCGATAATAGCTTTATCTGTGCCCATCACCATACCATAAAGCCATAAAAAATACTGTAAGACCGGCATATATTGAGTTCCCGAACCATAGGCATTTATGAGGCCGTTTTGGTGGATATATAATGACCACGCTATCCACCCTGTACGAATATCATACTCCATGCCCGGCAAACCCGGCAGGATTGCGGTAATGAACAGGAATAAAAGTAAGGGTATGACAATATTTAATTTGCGGTCCATATGCTTGTTTGGTAAAGGTATATAAAGAAATGACAGGAATAATACAGATTAAATAGTGGATTAACTTTACGTTTTACTATGCCTTTATACCTGCTTGATGGTACACTATGGTTCCCACCAGTGGAAGAAGCAATGCCTGATGGCCTGCTTGCTGTGGGTGGAGATTTGCGTGTGGAAAGGTTGTTGCTTGCTTATAGCAGCGGCATTTTTCCGTGGTATAATGAAGAAGACATACCTATGTGGTGGTCGCCCGATCCGCGTTTTGTTTTGTTTCCCGGTGAGTTGAAAGTAAGCAAGAGTATGCAGCGCATTATGAAAAAACAGGAATTTGAGTTCCGGCTCAATACCGCTTTTGATGACGTGATTTCTAACTGTAGCCGGGCTAAAAGAAGAGGCGATCCGGGTACCTGGATAACGGCAGACATAAAGAATGCCTATACAAAACTGCATAGCCTGGGCTACGCATACAGCGCGGAAGCATGGCAGGGCGGGGTATTGGCAGGCGGCCTGTATGGGGTATTGCTTGGCAAGGTGTTTTTTGGTGAAAGCATGTTCAGCCTTGTAAGCAATGCCAGCAAGTTTGCTTTTATTAACATGGTAAAAACGCTGAAGAAAAACAGCATAACGCTGATAGATTGCCAGGTATATACCCCCCACCTGGAAAGCCTGGGCGCGGGGATGATAAGCAGGGCGGATTTTTTGAGGATACTTAATGAGCAAACCGGGTAAGTTTTTTGTCAGTGTTCGTTCACTTGTGCGCCGGTTTTTTTATTATACAGCATCCACTGGGCAGTCTGTATCATGCTGAAAGCGTATTGTTTCATACTATCGGCCATAGCCCTGTTATTCGGAAGGTATTCTTTGCCATCGGCAAGTCCCAGCAAACTTTCCGGGCCTGATTTGCGCCATATATAAAGCTGCGTAGTATTGGCAACTGCCACTTTATCATCCTGGCTGAAATACATGTATGGCCTGCTATCGCGCAAGAGGTCAATACCAAGCGTATTATTGGTATAGCTGCCACCTTCAAGGCCGGCTATTGTGGGGAAAATATCTATCTGCCCTCCAGGGCTTTTTATTACGCGCGGGCTATCGAGCAACATAGGTGCGTATATGATGCAAGGTATGTGGTTGTATGCCAGCGGCAACCCTTCATAACATATTCCTTCGCCAGCCCCGTGGTCTGCTACAAAAACAAATATAGTATTGGCAAACCAGGGTTGCGTTTCTGCCTGCTTCATGAAATTCCCTATAGCCCAGTCGGCATATTCTACACAGCCGCCACGAACTTCGGGATGATTTGCTTTAAAAGGCACATTGCCGGGTACAATAAACGGATTGTGGTTGGATGCGGTCATATACATGGCTAGGAATGGCTTGTGTTGGCTATAGCACTCATTGAGCTTTGGAATGGAAAAACCAAGCATCACATGATCCGGCACACCAAGCGTACTCAATACTTCGGATGAAGGATAGTCTTTTTTACTGATGATCTTATGCACATTATTGGCAGACAGGAAACCGCCAACATTATCAAACTGGTCATCGTGCGTGGTGAAATACATGGTTTCATATCCACGTTGCCTGAAAAACATCGGCAGGCCGGTATAAGAATGTATAATGGCTCCTTCCATAGTATGGCGTGCCATTAACGCGGGGTAAGCGTAAAGAACGGAAAAAATACCATTGAAAGTATGAATACCTGCCGAGTAAAAGTTATCAAAGCTGTACCCCTTAGCAGCAAGGGTATCCAGGTTTGGGGTCAGGTTGTTTTTGTTGCCAAACCGCGCCATATAGTATGCGCTCATACTTTCCATTACCACCACCACCACATTATATTTATGTTCCGGTACGCCCGTAGCCACATTCCGGCATATTGGATATTCTTTATTTCCCTGTCCCGGCTCAATATGCAGGTAATAGCGCACGTTTTGCAATGCAGCGCTATCATCCATAAGCGTCAGTTTCCTGTTTTCATCTTTCAGTTCATCCGTCCAGCTCCACATAAAAGTAAATACCGGGTTAAGGCCCGCCTGGTTTGGGAGATCATAATTGCAGAAGTATGCTGTGCCGGCTATAATGGGCGATTTTTCATCGGTACGGCCCCTCATGCCAAGTACCATTAAACCAGGTAACAGCACACAGGCTGCCGCCCTGTATATAACCTTTGCCTGTTGGTGTGTTCCAGGGTTTATTACATGCCCGATAAACTTTTTGTACCGGTGTGTAGCTATCATAATAAATAGCACGGCAGTGATTATGAATAAAAAAAAGTACGCAAGAAAGGAGTTATCTTCCCAAACCATTCTGACCATAAACAAAGGAGAATCTATCCAGTTGAGGATGCTTACGTTCAGCCTGTTGTTATAATTTTTGAAAAACGGAATGTCGGCGGCACAGATAAAAAAAGCTGCTGTATAAAGAGCGCAGATGAATATATGCGCAGCAAGGATTACAGGCCGTTTAAGCAAGTTGAGCAGTTCTGAAACAAGAAGTATAGTTGCCGGCAGGATGAGTACATAACCGCTTACCACCGTATCAAACCGCAACCCCATGAACATTGTGTGGAACAAGATACCCCATACTGCCGGAATACTATGAAGCGAAGCGGCATTGGTATAGACAAGCAGGCACCTGAAAAATGTAAAAAACAACAAACCGGTAACGTAAACGGACAATATATACCTTACCGTGATTGGTGTGCGCTTCATTGCGCAATATTAATACAATATTATTTTTCTGTTAAGAAATGTTGACAATTACTGCATTTTCACAAACTTTTTCGTGATGATATTTTGCGGCCCTTTTATTGTGATGTAATACATACCCTGTGGCAACCAACCGATATTCACTTTCTTTTGTTTCCCGGTTATTTGTTGTTGCAGCATCATCTGGCCGGTAGTATTGGTGATCACGAATGAATTGTATATGCCTTCGTCTATGCTTATTGTGAGCGCATTCGTTGCGGGATTTGGAGATATAGATACCCTGTTCTTACCGGTGAGTTGGGTAATATATAACAGGCTGGAGTCTATTGGCGCTGCAGAAGTATCAATTATTGCCAGGGAGTCGCAAGGGAAAGTTACAGCGCAGTTTACTGTTAATACGGTCATTTCCCGTTGGCTGGAGCCTATAAATACCCCGCCTCTGAATTCGCGGATATTATAAACAACCACCGACCTTTCGGATAATGGGTGAAATATTATATTGCCGGTTTCATTGCTGAATGAAAAACTATCGATGTTAACTACATTCAAAGGGAAAGTACCTGAAACTGCCGGCCCGCTTGGCCAGCATGTTCCGGTATATGTTGCCGAGCCGCCAACACTGCCGCAACCGGCAGCGCCATTGGTAGCATCGGTGAGTGTTATAAACAAACTATCACTGTCAGGATCTACAGCCCCGGGGTCAAACTCGTTGTGCAGGTAGGCGCAGAAATAGGTTTGCTGGGCAACCGTAAGTATAGGGTTTGAATTAGCGGCAAAGCTGTTGTTCAGGGTATCTATCAGTTGCATAGTTGTGCCGCTTAAAATATTCGTAATAGCCGCAGCCCTTCCTGCTGATGACGGAACAGTAGAAGCCCCGGTATAATATAGGCCGGGGCAGGTTACGGTAGCCGAAGTACCGCCATTATTCCCGGTATATACAAAACGCCAGACAGACGATGTGTCTGGTAAAGTATATGTAGCGCTGTAAAGAAACTTCTTTATGCCGGGCAATGTAGCAGTGAGGCTAACACAAGTTGAGGAGTCTCCCGGGCATAAATGAGTGATCTCTGTTCCGCATGTTGGCGAAGGCAATCCAAGTGAAACCGTAGTAACAAGCGTATTGCCCTTATATACGCATATCTGAGGTGTAGAGATAGGCAAACTGGAGAATGCTGCTGCCGACAACGGCCCGCAGTCGCCATACAGGGCTATTGAGATCTGGTAGGTATTGCCGGAAATATGTGTATAGTACAAGTCTGCGCCAACAATATGAGAAGCCTTGGCGGGAGACCCTGCGCAAAAAAACAGCAATGCACTGATAACACAATTCAGAATAGATTTTCTCATAAGGCATAAGTTTAAAGTATAAATATAAATAAAAAAAATCAATAACCAAAAACATAACTGAAAGACAGCGTGAATGTTTCTCCATTACTGCCGGTTATGGTCATTTGCTGTATTGGAAAACCGTTATTACCACCTGGTACATAAGTATAGGTGTAGCTGTTTGGCGAAGTAGCAGAATCAATAAGCCCGTTTTTAAAAAGAATACTGCCCGATGCAATGTTACTGTTTGTAAATGGGATGGACGTGGTAAGATCGCTGAATGAAGAAAACCCAACCTGCTCGTAACAAAGGATGAGCCATACCAATAATCCATTTTGAATCGTACTGGCATATACGCCGATTGCTGAACTGTCTGTGTTATATACCCAGTTTCGTGTTATGCCCGAATTATTACTGAACTGGACATTGGTAACATCGCTGTAATAACCCCTGCTGCATGAGTAACTATTCATTGCCTGGTTGGTATTGCCCAGGCTGTCTGTCGTGTATTCAGAAAATGAATTTGGCGATACATTCTCCGGCTTGTAGCCGATGGAAGGCAGCGGGCATTTTGAAGGGTCATAGTTAATATTGAGCATGGAGAAGGAAGCGGCATCATCGGCATAGTACCCGGAATAATTAAGCGAGTCAACTTTTTCCGTTCCTTGCCATATCGTTAGTCCCCGGTTTTTATTCCACTTCATATATATGTTGTCGGCGCTGTCAGATATATTGATGGTGGTATCGTTAACGTCAAGTTTAAATGTAGTAAGCGCACCACCCGGCTTGGTAAAAGAAATAATCATTTGCGTTAAATGAGGGGGTATAGGATCAGGCGCGGGGCCGTGTTTGTAGCACGCAGTAAATACAAATGCAACAGCTAAAAGAATGAAAATGTTCTTTTTCATTTTATGGAGGAGTGGTGTAATTATTACTACATCAAAAATAGTGCCATTTATTTTACATAAGTGTCTCATATCAGGAAAAACAAGAAAAGTAGAATCGAAGCCGTCATTTCGTAACGAAGTCCCGATTTTTCATCGGGACGTAGTGAAGAAATCTCCTGATGGCTGGTTTGTTGCCTCATTCTTAAAATAGGATGACATATCAAATATCAGGAGATTTCTCCACTTCGTAAAACCCGGCAGAAAAGCCGGGATTTACTACGTTGCGAAATGACGGCTTCGATTGGGCTTTTCCCGTACTGTTTATGGCTCTTAACGTTGTTGATCTACAATAAACTTAGCATTAAAGATACCTTCTTTTGTAATGGCGCTCAAAAAATAAACACCCTCCGGTATTTCCATTTTTACCTGTGTTGGGGTATTTGTTGCGGTGGTGAATTGTTTTAGTTTTTCACCCACTATATTGATGATGGTAATAGTTGCTGGCTCATTGGTTGGCGAGGTTATAGAGAGGGTGAAAGAGCCATCGTTGGGGTTTGGGAAGATGATTAATGTTGTAGTTGCGGGGTTGATATTTGTTACTTCTTCGGTACAGGCTTTTACAATAACTATATGGATGGCTGTATCCGTGCCGCAAATATTGGAAATGGAATAAAATATGGTATCTATGCCCGCTGACATTCCGGTTACTACACCACTTGTAACTGACGCATTCATATTACTTGCAGCCCAGGTGACGCCGGTGGCGCTATCTGTTAATGTTATGGGGATTATGGGGTCATGGGTAATACAAACCGTATCAGGCCCAATGACCGGATATATAAGCGGCAGCGGGTTTACAGTTACAACGGTAAACGCTTCCGCCGTGCTGCAGCTATTGGTAACGCGGTAATAAACAGTATCAATACCTGCCGCTACTCCGGTTACTGCTACTGTGAGCAATGCCGAACCGCTGACGGTAGCAATGCCGGTTGTTGCGGAACTCCATACCCCTCCGGTTGCGGTATCTGCAAGCGTATCCATGCCGCCGGGGCAAATGCCGGTTGCGCCGGTTATGCTACCCGCAACCGGTAAGGGGTTTACCGATACAATAGCAGATACTACCGCCGTACCGCAGCTATTGGTAACGCTATAATAAACAGTATCCATACCTGCCGCTATGCCTGCCACTGCTACGGTAAGCCCTGCCGAACCGCTGAGTGCTACAATGCCGGTTGTTGCGGAACTCCACACCCCGCCTGCGGTTGGGTCTGTGAGGGTTACCATTGCACCCACGCACACTGCTCCCACTCCCGTTATGGCGCCTGCAACCGGCAGCGGGTTTACGGTTACATAGATGGTAGTGGCGGCAGTATTGGCGCCGTTGCTCACTTGTATGCCGAATGTATCTGTACCGCTGTAACCGGTGGCGGGTGTATAAGCCCAGCCGGTGGGCGCTACTGATGTGCCGGATGTGCCGGTTGTAACGCCACCGCCCGCCGTGATTGCCCCATGGGCCGGCGACACTGTAACGGAATAAGTTTCTGTGAGCAAGGCGCCCGGGTCTGTAACAGCTAATAATGAATTGATGGCATTGGCCACTGAATTCTCGCACACCACCAGGCTTTGAGCGCTGCCGCTATCAAAGACGGGAGTAGATGGGGGTGTTACCACACGGACGCGTTCATTATTGTCATCCACAATATATACATTGCCAGATGCATCGGTGGCCACACCCCAGGGATCCGTAAACATTGCTGCGGTGGCCGGGCCACCATCTCCGGAAAAGCCCGGGCTGCCATTGCCAGCATAAGTGCTGATGACGCCAGAAGTATTGATCTTACGGATACGGTTATTATAAAATTCCCCAACATATATATTTTCTGCCCCGTCAAGGGCAATGCCATAAGGCCAATGCAGCTCCGCTGCTGTAGCGGGGCCGCCATCTCCGGTATAGCCTGCTATGCCATTGCCAGCTATGGTGCTAATGATGCCAGAGGCACTTATTTTCCGGATGACATTATTCAGGTAGTCTGAAAAAAACAGATTTCCCAAGCCATCAAAAGTTATATAGAAGGGCCCGCCTATTGCCGCATCTGTTGCAGGGTGCCCATCGCCGCTATAGCCGCTGCTTCCATTGCCCGCGTATGTACTGATGATGCCGGATGTGTTAACTTTACGGATGCGATAGTTATAGAGGTCTGCTATATATAAATTGCCTGAGGCATCAATAGCTACGCCATACACATCAGCTATGCTGGCCGCTGTGGCCGGGCCACCGTCTCCGCTAAAGCCGGCAGTGCCATTTCCCGCAAACGTGCTAATCATGCCTGAAGTGTTTACCTTACGGATGCGGTTGTTCGCTGAAAAATACACATTTCCCGGGCCATCCACTGTTACACCATACGCTCCATCCAGCTCAGCCGTTGTGGCAGCGCCACCATCGCCGCTAAAGCCCAGCGTGCCATTGCCAGCAATTGTGCTGATGACGCCTGAAGTGTTTACCTTCCGGATGCGGAAATTATTAACGTCTCCAATATATATATTACCTGCTCCGTCCAGAGCAACGCCTGCTGGGTTATTTAACATTGCTGCAGTGGCAGCGACACCATCGCCGCTATAGCCCCCCAAGCCATTGCCCGCAACGGTATGTATGGTTTGCGCCGGGGCGCAAACGGTAAACAATAAAGCGAAGAATAAAAATATCTTTTTCATAGGGATTTCTTTAAGGTAAAAAATAACTTGTAAATATACAAAAAATAGCACTAATTCAAGAAAATGCTAAAAAATATTATAACCAACGAAAGGTGAGCCACACATAAAAGCATGGCACACCATCAATCGCAATAATGTCTGAACCGGAATTCATAGAATTAAGGAATTGGGGGAAAATTCTTTTAATTCAGAAAATTCCACGAATTCCAGTCCAGACCATTGCGCATTACCTGTTCAGCGATAACCGTAATACTTGGCTCTGCGTGCCTGTACTCAATTTTACAAAATACATGCCGTTCACAATGTCGCAGGGTAACTGTATGGATTGGCTGATGCTGCCGTCCGTTACAGGCAGATCCTGTGACAGTACCAGGTGGCCGGTAATATCAATTATTTCAGCTTTTACTGTTTGCGCGTCCAGCATAAAGTCTGCCGAACCGCTAAGGGTGAAATTACCATTATTAGGGTTGGGGAGCAGGGTTAGCGGTACCGAAGTCTGGGTGGTGGCGCTCACACCCAGAGAAGGGTTGGCTGTCCTGCAGGTGGGGCAAACATGTATTGAAGGGTACATGTCGATGCCACAGCCGGTAACGGTGTTGATAGCGACGACAAAGTACCAATCGTCGGTAACGGAACCGTCTGTCGGGATTGAAATCCAAGGACTACCAGTGCCTGTAGTAGTAGCTACATACTCTGTACTGTTTCCACAAGCATAACTAATGCCATAATCTGTGCCGCTTAATTGCAGAGTGCAGCTCGCGTAGTGGCAGCCGCCGGGAGAGTAGTCTAATGTATAAACGGTAGGGTCGGGATTAACGATCATGGTGGGTCCCGTATAAAGTAGCGATATGCAGCCGAGGTTGTCAACTATATCTCCATAATAGGTGCCGGCCTCAGCGAGGGTAATTCCTCCTAACTGGGCGCCAATGGATGAAGTACCGAAGACGCCAGTGTTGCTGGCGAAGGTGCTGTAACAGGAGCAACCGGTATTATACCACCACCAGTTATACGTATAGGGTGCAACGCCCCCTGACATTGTAGTAGTAAAACTGATTGCCGAATGTTCACATAGAGGATTGGAAGCGGCATCTGAAACCAAGCTTGATATAGAAGGTGAAAGCTCTACGTTAATAACATCGGTAATAGTGGAACAAACGGCTGGTGAGGGTGAGAAAGAGATAGTTGCTGTAGGCATTGACGTGCCTGTGACAGTTACAACACCACCGAGGGAGGTTATGGAAATATCAGCGCTGGTGGTGGACCATGTGCCGGGTAAAGCATCGCTCATCGTTATAGCGGGGCCGGCGGAGCAAGCAGTTGCCGAGCCTATAATTGCAGCATCAGTGATATTAAAAGTAACATAACAGCCACCGGGCATAGTGTAGGTCACAACTGCTATTCCACCGGTTATACCAGTGACAACCCCGGTGACGGCGTCAATAGACACATTGCTGCCGTCGCTGACGCTCCAGGTGCCCCCTAATGAATCATCAGACAATGTTACTGTAGATGGCGGGCAAAGTACACTACTACCTGTAATTGGAGCAGGGCATTGCGCAAAAGCGCTGCTGGTCATCGCGAGCAGCGCTACGATAAATAAAAGTTGAAGTTTTCTCATTTTTATAAAATTTAGTTTCCCTTACTCCATTATGCCTTTCAGGGGTTAATGCCTGCAATAAAATTTCCAACGTGGCCACCTTGGCTTTCTATTGCTGTGTAAAGTTTGGAAGGGTTTTATTAATCAAAGAATATTTTGGTAACAATTTATTTCTCACCAGGAAATTATCGGAAAA
>Ga0206825_1037_pt1 | contig 30763 bp, 25 predicted proteins | sample Alteio_BWOrgCont_79_FD_152875 | JGI IMG/M metagenome (GOLD analysis project Ga0206825, IMG submission 152875) | Enriched cells from forest soil in Barre Woods Harvard Forest LTER site, Petersham, Massachusetts, United States -... | ecosystem: Environmental > Terrestrial > Soil > Temperate forest >...
CAACTGCACAGAGATGGAGCTTCTAAGAGAGCCAAAAGAAGACCTGGTTCCAAAGCTGTAGAAACCATGTGATAAGCATCTTTGTTTACATCCAATTAATGCACATGAAGAAACACGCAACTGCAAGTAGACATCACAATGTTCATATATTTTCAAAAAGACCAATCGGCTATCCTTCAATACATATGTGGGACTACAGATATTTAAGCCGGATCGACTACCGTACAGTGCCGCTGATTCTAGCGTTGATGTGGATCAGCATGATGGTCATCTCTTCAATGACCGGTACGGATACCGATGCTTTTCTGACCTCGTCTGTCAAAATCCAGATTCAATGGTTCATGATTGGCTGGGTCGTCTATTTCTTTTGTGTGGGCATGGATTACCGGAAATTCAGGTCATGGTCATGGGTTTTCTATGGGGTCATTCTATTGTTATTGGCGGGGTTATTTTTCACCGCGCCGATTCAAAATGTCCACAGGTGGTACAGAGTTCCATTTTTAGGAAGGGAATTTCAGCCTTCTGAATATGCTAAGCTCATTGTCGTGATGGCGCTCAGTTGTTTTCTCGAGAGCAAAGGCCGGCGTGTTTCGAGCTTTAGTACTGCTTTTCAAGCGCTAGGAATCGTTTTTGTTCCTTTCATTCTCATTCTGAAACAGCCGGATCTCGGGACTGCTTTGGTGCTTTTTCCAATCGCCCTTGTGATGTTTTATATCGGAGGAATCAATAAAAAAGTTGTCGCTGCGATGAGCATTGTGGGTGTGGTGGCTCTTTTGTTTGTCGGGATGATGTTCACAGGGGTATTATCCCACGAGGGGCTCAGGCCTGTTGCAACGAAATTTTTGAAGGAATACCAATATGAACGACTCAATCCCCATACTTACCATCAGAAGGCTGCCCAGAATGCGATCGGGCTAGGGGGTGTGACGGGGACGGGGTGGCATAAGAGCGAGTTTGCAGGTCGGCAGTGGCTGCCGGCTGCCCATACTGACTCAGTCTTTGCAGCTTATGCTGAAGAATTTGGGCTTGTAGGAGTTTTTTTAATCCTGCTTTTCTTTTTCGGTTTGATTTATTTTAGTTTTCAAGTTACAGCTGGAGCTAAGGACACGTTTGGCCGGCTTTTATCAGCTGGGATAACCGTTTATTTAGCCGTGCATATCATCGTAAATATTGGTATGATGTGTGGGTTCTTGCCTATCACGGGGGTGCCCTTGATCCTTGTGACTTTTGGGGGCTCCTCTGTCGTATCGGCAATGATGGCAATGGGGATTTTGCAAAGTATTTATAGCCGAAGGTTTATGTTTTAAGTATGGAAAAACAACATCACTTTATCTTAAGTCCCAGTACCTGGCTCGGAGAAGGCAAAATTCTGCTCAACATGGTTGAGGAAGAGCTTGCCTATTACACCAAGTGGAATGTCTCACAAAAAGATAATTCCGGCAAAATCGAGTGCATCCAGGAGATCCAAGTCAAAGGTCTTTCTGATGTGATGCACAACCAATTCATGTTTTTTGATATGGCCCCGGGAAATTTTTCAATCGAGCTCGATAATCCTGCACTTGGCAAAATCATTGGAAAAGGCCTTATCACAGAAAAGGTGATCGCTTGGGAATTCCGTTCTCCTCAAATCGGTTTTGAAGGATTTGAAATGTATGAAAAAGAAGCTGACGATGTATACTTAATGCATGCAGAATATGCTACAACTGATCAACTCCGCACCGTGATACGAGGAAAAGTATGGAAAGATCTCTCTTCCAAAAAATCGCCTTAACTTTAGCGCTTCTCCTATTAGCTGCTTGTGCTACCGGTGCGATTATGACTCGCAGCGATTTCGATAACATTCAGATAGGAACTCCCGTTTCAGAAGTCGTCCAAAAATACGGCGATCCTGTGAAAGTCAAAGATAACAAGAATGGGACTGAGTCGTACGAGTATATCGAACGGCTTCCCATCGGAGAACAGACTGTCCAAGAAAACAACTACTACATCATCGTTCGAGATGGCAAAGTCGTTGGTAAACGTTACAATGAAGAGCTTCCACCCAGCTATGACGAGCTCTACGAAGAAGATCCTAACGCTGTGATTAACTAACGCGAGTTTCCTTTAAATAGAGTCGTTTTTCGGATCTTGCAACTCTAGCATAATTTCTTGGGTTCTGACAGTTCGTGCAACACGATCTAATATGAGGTTATAGATGCGTTCAGTGGCAGGAGATGGAGCATCTCTCTGAGCAACGACCTGAGCGTCTATCTGAGCGACAAAGCTATTGGCTTCCTCAGAAGAAATAGCTTCAGAATCCCATTCAGCTTCAAAGGTCTCTTCTTGCTTCGCACAATAGATATTATTTGAGATTCCGCCGATAGTTGTCATTTACACTCCCTTCGTAATGTACAGAAATTATAACTAATCTCTAATTAACAGGGCAAGAATTCTTAGAAATAGCGGTAAAGAGATTCACTGAATGTGAGCAAGATGCAGCGAGACAAAATCAACTGCAGCCTTCGACAAAGACTTATTTAGATTCAAAAAATTTGATTACAAAATGGTTGTCGTTTTTGTAAAAAAGATTTAAGTAAGAATAAAATTCAGATGCAAATTCAGATGTCGATTTAAATTCGCAAATTCCTAAGTTATCATCAATAAAACGGAATATTTTTTTCGACGAATCAAATTGAATGTTAATCACATGTGCGCCATCAAGCCCATATAATGCGAGAAGAAACTGAACTTTCCCATGGTTGCTTTTATAAGCCTTTTTCATTTCATGCATCAAGGATGTGAGGGGATCTTGGCATGTTTCAGGGGTAATAATAATTTGATTATCTGAAATCTTCAGATTCAGTCTATGGGCGGCTTCATTTTGAACCATCTCAGCTTCATTTAAACTCTTTTTAATAGCCTCTTCGGTTTCGCCATCCTCTTTTTTCTTTCGCACTTCATGAAAGGCATGGACTGACCTCATCTGAGCAAATCTACCTTTAGCGGTACTCTGCATGGGAATATCTTTAGGTTGCGTATCTGGATGAGTAGAAAATAGCTTAAAGCGATCTAAGCAATTGTTGAAGCAGCACCCCTTTCCAGGAATGTCTTTGTCATCGCCTTGGTTATAAGCTTTTTTGATGTTTTGCGCATGAAGTGCTAACCATTCGTGCTGTGCATTGACATCACTACCTTTGTATACCTTCTCAAGTTCTTCGAGAGGGACCTTTTTTGCCCAAGTTAGAAATTTATTTAAATGTTCCTCTATTAAAGCAGGATCTTTTTCATTGATGTTTTTTAATCCAATGTGCTTGATGAATCGTTTCTCACTTCTCGAGCAAATTGTGGAAATATTCGCGTGTAAATCCATGTATGAATAGTGCTTAACTAGCAGTGAAAATTGATTGTCTGATCGAGAATCATATTCCTTTTCTATCCTGTTTATTTCGGTAGTGGTGATGTCGTGAATCATCACTTGAAAGCGAGCGTACGCATTACATAAGGCAGGAAAGTTATCTATGAAATGCTTATTAAAAATAGGATGTTTTTTTTGTTCTTCTGTCAGAAACTGGGATACTAGATCCTTGGACAACTTGTCTTTAGACTGCTGTACAAAAGAAGGTAAACACTTTGCCAAAGTTGCAGGGGATGCACAGTGCTTTTGGATGAATTTTAATAATTGAGATCGAGCATCTCTGAGCACCTTTTTTTTGCAGTTTTCGTACTCATCCATGTTTAATCCTAGTTGAGGAGAAAATTCTGCTAGATTATGCAAGAAAGAATCTTCTACAACAGTTGAATATCCGTGCTTCAAAGAGGATAAAGCTCCTTCAATAACGGTACTCTCTTTTTCAGAAAGGAGGCCTTTTTCTTTAAGCTTTTTTAGGTCGCTTTGGATAAGAGTGAAATCTTGTGAAAAACTAGGGCTGTTGATATCGAGTTTAGAAATTCCATTTTGGAACCTCTTTGTCAGAGTATCTTCAGGCGTCTCGGATGGTTGTTTTTGAATCGCTGTTTTCTTCAAAAAAACGGAGGCGGAATTGGTTTTTGAGGCAGTCTCAAATTGGCTTACAGTTTTACTGCTTTTAGATTTAAAGCCGCTTAACTTAGTGTTAAGATATTGAATATGAGGGGTTAATGGTTCAACATGACGTATTTCTTTATACTTTCCATTCAGCAGCTCAAGGTTTTGGGTAAATTTAGCGACTTTCTCCACATCGGAAGAAGACATCTCCTCACATACACGTGAAGCAATCGTTATTACTCTTGTAACAATTTTATCGTCATTACAAAATTCAGACCAATTAAGTTCCATTTGGTCTAAATTATAAATAGTATTGAAGTTTTTTGATTCTGTAATACTTGTCATACCTTAACTATAGCATATAAATTATTTTAATTAAAGTAATTCTTTGAATTAAAGCATAACTCTTTTATTTCAAAAGTGTTGTGTCTATGTCCTTGATAGTTAATTGGATGTAAGTATTTGAAAAAGAGAGGGTAGGAGTGTTTGCGGATGCAAACACTCCTTTTAGAACTTAGGCTTTGATTTTGATGTCAACGCCAGCTGCGACAGGTAGGACTTTGAGCTTGTCGATCGTGTCAGGGGTAGGGTTGACGAGATCGATCACGCGGCTGTAGGTGTACATCTCAAACTGCTCACGTGCTTTTTTATCGACGTGAGGAGAGCTAAGGACCGTAAATCTCTCTTTTTTTCTTGGGAGAGGGATAGGGCCTGCGATACGAGCTCCTGTTCTCTTTGCTGTCTCAACGATGTCAGCGACAGCACGGTCAAGCACACGTTGATCGTATCCTTTAAGACGGATACGGATCTTTTGCCGAACTTGAGGCTTCGGCTGCGGCTTGGGTTGAGCCTTGGGCTGGACTTTTTGGGGTTGGGCTTTTGCCATATTTTTTCCTTACTTTTTTGTAATCTCTTCTTGAATTTTCGCTGGAACTCTTTCGAAGTGGCTAGGTTCCATGGTGTAGTTTCCGCGACCTGAGGTAATAGAGCGCAGTTGTGTAGAATATCCGAACATTTCGCCGAGAGGGATCTCAGATTCGACTTCGACAATTCCTTTATTAGCGGTTTGGTTCATGATGCGGCCTCGGCGTCTATTGACGTCGCCGATCACATCACCCATAGAAGCTTCTGGCGTTGTGACGACCACTTTCATGATCGGTTCTAGGAGGATAGCACCTGCTTTGCGGCAAGCATCTTTTACTGCCATCGATCCGCAAATCTTAAAGGCCATCTCGTTCGAGTCGACTTCGTGGTATGAACCGTACACTATGGCGACTTTGACGTCGACGAGAGGATAACCAGCTAAGACGCCAGTTGTAAGACCTTCTTCGACCCCTTTGATCACCGCAGGGATGTATTCTTTTGGAATGACACCGCCAACGATTTCGCTGACAACTTCGTTGCCTTTTCCTTTCTCATTTGGCTCAATTTCAAGGCAAACGTGCGCATATTGTCCGCGGCCGCCAGATTGCTTGACGTATTTGGTTTCCATCTTCGCAGGCATTGTGATCGTCTCTTTGTAAGCGACTTCAGGTTTACCGACGTTAGCTTGAACAGCAAATTCGCGGAACATACGGTCCCGGAGAATCTCCAAGTGGAGCTCGCCCATCCCAGAAATGATCGTCTGTCCTGTCTCTTCGTTGGTATTGACCCGGAAGGTGGGGTCTTCTTCAGAGAGTGAAGAGAGCGCTTGTGAGAGTTTATCTCTGTCGGCTTTCGATTTAGGCTCGATTGCCATGGAGATAACGGGGTCTGGGAAGTTCATTTTTTCGAGCAAGAGTTCGTTGTCTTCAGCACAGAGAGTATCACCCGTTGAGGTGTATTTCAAGCCAATGCAAGCTGCAATGTCGCCTGTGAAGAAGTCATCGCGGTCTTTTCGTTGGTTCGCATGCATCTCGATGAGGCGAGAGACTCTTTCCCGTTTGTCTTTTGTCGTGTTGATCAAGTTGGTTCCACGTGTGAGCGTTCCGGCGTAGATGCGGACGAACGTCAAACGGCCGACATAGGGGTCAGACATGATTTTAAAAGCAAGCGCTGCAAGCGGGCTCTTGTCATCTGGAATGAGCTCAAGAGGCTCTCCAGTTTTGATATTAATTCCTTTGATGTTGCCGCGATCTAGAGGAGATGGCATCCAGCGGACAATGGCATCGAGAAGAGGTTGAATCCCTTTGTTTTTGAACGCTGTTCCGCAAAGAACAGGGTTCATCTTATTGGAGATTACGCCTCTGCGGATCGCAGCATGGATTTCGTCTTCAGTCAGAGCTGCAGGATCTTCGAGGACCTTCATCATGAAGGAGTCGTCGGAATCAATGGTTGCAATCTCTTCTAACATTTTTTGACGCATCTCTTTGCACTTGTCAAGGAGATCAGCAGGAATGTCGGCATCTTCGTATTTAGCACCAAGAGTCTCATCGAGGAAGAGATAAGCTCTCATGGTGACGAGGTCGACCATTCCTTTGAATTCGCCTTCTGCTCCGATAGGGCAGTGGACCATCACAGCATTCGCTCCGAGCTTCTCAATCATGGAATTTACAGCCATGAAGTAGTCAGCGCCGACGCGGTCCATTTTGTTGATAAAAGCAATACGAGGAACACCATAGCGAGTCGCTTGGCGCCATACCGTTTCAGACTGAGGTTGAACACCAGCTACAGCATCAAAGACAGCGACAGCACCATCGAGAACACGTAGAGAACGCTCAACTTCAATGGTGAAGTCGACGTGGCCAGGGGTGTCGATGATGTTAATCTTGCTTCCTTTCCAATAGACAGTTGTGGAAGCAGAAGTGATCGTGATACCACGTTCTTTCTCTTGTTCCATCCAGTCCATCGTTGCTGCACCTTCGTGCACTTCACCCATCCGGTGGAGGCGTCCAGAATAATAGAGGATACGCTCTGTTGTCGTTGTTTTGCCCGCATCGATGTGGGCCATGATGCCAACGTTACGTACATCTTTTAAGGCATCTGTTTCAGGCCGTGTATGCTGTTCGCTCATTTGCTGTTACTCCCTACCATTTGTAATGGGCAAAAGCTTTGTTTGCTTCGGCCATTTTATGAACATCGTCTTTCTTCTTGATAGAGGAGCCTTGATTGTTAAAACAATCAGCGAGCTCTTGTGCAAGTCCTTCTTCCATTGAACGGCCGACTTTTTCTTGGGCGTATTGGATGATCCATTTCATGGCCATCGATGTACGTCTGTCAGCGGGGATTTCAACGGGAACTTGGTAAGTTGCTCCACCGATACGGCGGGATTTAACTTCTAGAGTAGGTTTTGCGTTTTCTAGCGCTTGTTCAAAAGCAGCGAGTGGATCTTCTGCTTTGATTTTCTTGGCGAACTTGTCGATAGCATTATAGATAATTTTACGGGCAGTCGATTTTTTGCCATCGATCATGAGCTTATTGATAAATTTAGCTAATACAAGACTGTTAAAAATCGGATCTGGATCAATTTGCCGCTTTACAGCGCGACGTCTACGTGACATAACTTTTTTCCTTATAATTTTAAAAATTCTTCACTGTGCCCTTTCAGGGCCGGCCTAGAGGTCTTTTGGGATTTCCCCTAGCCAAGATGACTTTTAGAAGCCACCCTCAATTACTTAAGACCTTGCTCCTTTTAAAGGAGCAAAAGGTCTTTTACTTAGGCTGTTTAGCCCCGTACTTAGATCTGCTTTGTTTGCGGTCTTTGACAGCAGCGCAGTCCAACGATCCTCGAACGATGTGGTATCTCACACCAGGAAGATCTTTTACACGGCCCCCGCGGACGAGGACAATGCTGTGTTCCTGAAGGTTATGTCCCTCTCCGCCAATGTAGGCGATGACTTCTTGTCCATTTGAGAGGCGAACCCAGGCCACTTTTCTTAGAGCAGAGTTCGGTTTTTTCGGAGTCTTCGTCTTAACTTGCAGGCAAACACCTCGTTTTTGAGGGCATTGCTGCAGAGCTGGCGACTTACGACGTCTCGATTTTCTTCCACGACCGAATCTGACCAATTGGTTAATTGTCGGCATCAGTTCTCCTATATTCTACTTGAGAATCTAAAAACTATAGCCCAGAGCTCTATTATTTGCAAAAAAATTGAAAGTTTCAGTTATGAAAAGATGTAAATAAAAAATTGAGGAGCTCGGTGAATGGAACGGTTGAAAAGGACAAATGGATCGTATTTTTCTCTAACTGGACTTTGGCCGTTGGAGGACGGCACTTTCGCGTCTAAAGCCCTCTAGAGCTATTGGGACGGGTCTCTTGCGAGACTCTTTTATTCATGGTGGCTTATTCAAGCCGACCATGAATAAACCCAATAACCCTAAAGGGCTTTATCTCGCGAAATTGCCATCCTCCAATGGCCAAAGTCCAGTCTAAAAGAACAGTCTTAATTTAAGGCGGCCTGAAAAATTCAAAAAGCAATTGATTAAAATAATATGGTAGTATAAATTGCTTTTTTAAAAAAAGGGGTTGTATATGAGTAACTTGACATCAAGCATTCCAGCAAATGTTAGTAACCACTCAGCAAATCTTAATCGCAATAATAAGGTTGCAGGATATCACTGTACATTGAGTCATTTTATTACTTTTAAAGAAAACAAAGCCCATGAAATCGTGGGTAAAAGTGATTCCATTGCCTCGCCAATAAAATGTATTCTTCCAAATGAAAAGCCTTCTCTCATTGTGGCTTCGTGTAGAAAACAGGTAAAAAACCTCCTAAAGAGCGGGTGTGTTCCCCGTCAGGATCATGGAATTTTTACTTTTTGTGAAAATTTCTTTGAATTTGTTAATCAAGAATGGGTACTTAACTGCTGCGACCAGGCAATTCAACACTTGCGCTTTCTTATTCAAGAGGAAAAGCTTGATCACCCTGAAGCCTTGCTTTGTCCCATCACCCTCAGTCTTTTTGAAGAACCTGTATCGGATAATCATGGACACACTTTTGAAAAGAGCGCAATCGAGAAGCAGCGCCAAATAAAAAATGAATGCCCCATCAATCGAGAATCCATCATCTCTTTAGTTCCCAATATTACCGTCAAGGGGATCATTGACGATTTGCAGCAAAAACCACTCATCCCTCTCCTCCCCTCCATGGTAGGAAAAAAGGTTACTGAAGACAACGTAAAGGCGAATCGTTTCTTAAAGATGGCTAAGGCTTTTGAAGAAGATGGCGATAATAAAGAAGCTCTTGAAATGTATGAAAAAGCTTTTGCTTGTATCGATCAATACGATGACTACGAAGTCATTCCAGATCTTTTCATTAAACTAAACGAGCCTCTTAAAGCAGCTCTTGCCTACCTCTATCTGGTGAAAAAAGAGATAAAAAACGGACAATTATCGCAAATCTTGATGACATTAAACAAGTTGCTTCGGCTTGTTCCTCATGCGAAGACAATTCTTGCATTGCAAGCCTTTTATGTCATCACACAAAAAGACACAGCTATTGCCCAGGAAGTCTTCTGCACACTTGCACTTACGCTAGAGGAGGGTTTTAAACAACAGTTTTCGCTTACCAGCGGTTTTCCTAAACCTATTCACATGGATAAAGAAGAGCCTACTGAATGTAAGACCTCAGAAGAAAAAGCTTCTTTAGAGAAGGAGAAGGAAGTTGAAGACAAAAAGGTACCTACGAATAATGCTGACCCAGAGAAATCCAGCAAAGCGGATCGAATGAGTGGAGAAGCCCTTGTATACTGGGAATATGCTTTAAATTGTAATCCCAAGAATTTAGCCCTTTATGATCAGATTTCTTCTTTTGTCGATGACAATACAAAAACACGCCTTTTTCTCCTCGGTTTTTTTCATCACTACCCACAAGATTCTAAAATCGCGCGTGAATTTTATGAGAAAGCAATTGCCTTGCAGCCTAAGAATCCATTGATCTATCTTGCGATCTTAAGCCGACTTGAAAAAAAGGATCCTGAAAAAATCCGCCTGTATCGTGCTTTAGCTGAAATTTTTAGTGAAAACCAAAAGCATAAAAAAGCAATCTACTTTTTCAACAAAATATTATCAATTGAGACCAATCCAGATGACATTCAAAAATATATCAATTACCTGTACATAAATGGCCACAAAGAAAAAGCAGAGCAAATGCTACTTAGTCATATTGATGTTCTTTGCAAAGAAAACGAAACAAACCTCCTAAACGTCATGCAAAAGTTTGGGCGCACACGCAATTTTCTAGAATTGCTTTTTAACATCTATGTACAGAAAGAGGATTTGACAGATTTAGAGACATTGATCCCTGAGCTTGCTTCTTGCTATAAAAACGAGGTGGATCAGTTAACTAGAATTTACCAAATTGCCCATGAAAAGCTACATCTTTTTGATTACTCCTTTAATCTTGCACAAATTCTTGCAGGGCAAAATAAAAATGCTGACAGTGTACGCATTTTTTATGATCTCTATGTGCAGGTCTGTAAAGAGGGCGATCTTTCTAAGGCCAAACTTTGTGAAGATGAGCTTAAAAAGCTTAATCCTGTTGCTTACTTATCACAAAGTGAGCTGCAATTTCTTTGGACGCAGACTTTCCCTGCCCAACTATCCGAAACACTTGATAACAACCATAATGAAACCAAGCTCTTGCTTGAGCAATGTTCAAAAAGTTTCAATGTATTGGAGAAACTTTCTCAACAACTTGCTAAAAACAGTGAGATGCTCAATGAAGTACAAAAATCACAAAGTATTGCACTCAACAAGCTTGAGGAGAACGTCCAAGAGATCAAATCTACTCAACAACAACAAGCTCGATCATTGCAAGAATTGAAAGAAGAGTTGCTGAATTTGTCTCGGATCGATCAAGAGACTAAGAAAAGCTTGCAAGAGCAGGAAAAATCTTTGCAAAGCGTCAGCACTAAGGTGAACGAAACTTATGCACTTCAAACTAAAACAAATCAGCAATTGATTCAGCTTGACCAAGAGACTAAAAAGAACTTTCAGATTCACGAAAAATCTTTGCTAGACATTCAGGGGCATCTACAGGGTGTCGACACTAAGATGCTTGAGCTTCAATATTACGATATAAGCCTTAGAAAAGACAAAAACTTTGTCTTAAATGCTGTAGCAAAAAATGGCTTAGCGCTCCAACAAGCCGATGAAAGCCTTAAAAGAGACAAAGATGTTGTCTTAACAGCAGTTAAAAATAACGGCTTAGCACTCCAATATGCCGATGAAAGCCTTAAAAGAGACAAAGATGTTGTCTTAACAGCAGTTAAAAATAACGGCTTAGCACTCCAATATGCCCATATATTCAAAAATATCAAAGATGTTGTCTTAGCGGCTGTTACACAAAATGGCTTAGCGCTCCAATACGCCGGTGCTAACAATCAGTATTGCTACAATGAGGACAAAGATGTTGTCTTAGCGGCTGTTACACAAAATGGCTTAGCATTCCAATACGTCAGTGTAAGCCTCAAAAAAGACAAAGCGATTGTCTTAGCGGCAGTTAAAAATAATGGTTTAGCAATCCAATATACCGATTCTTACACCAGAGAAGACAAAGGTGTTGTTTTAGCGGCTGTTACACAAAATGGCTTAGCACTCCAATACGTCGGTGAAAGCCTCAAAAACGACAAAGATGTTGTCTTAGCAGCTGTTACACAAAATGGCGTAGTGTTCTACGAAGCCAGTGCAAGGTTAAAAGAAGACAAAGATGTTGTCTTAGCAGCTGTTACACAAAATGGCGCAGTGCTCTACCAAACCAGTGCAAGGTTAAAAGAAGACAAAGATGTTGTCTTAGCAGCTGTTACACAAGATGGCTTAATGCTCTGCCACGTCGATAAGAGCCTTCAAAAAGACAAAGGTGTTGCCTTAGCAGCTGTTACACAAAATGGCTTAGTACTTTTCGGAGCCGATGAAAGCTTAAAAAAAGACAAAGATATTGTCTTAGCAGCAGTTAAAAATAATGGCTCAGCACTCAACTATAGCGATGAAAGCCTCAAAAAAGACAAAGACGTTGTCTTAGCAGCTGTTACACAAAATGGCTTAGTGCTCTGCCTAGTCGATGAAAGCCTCAAAAAAGACAAAGATGTTGTCTTAGCGGCTGTCAAACAAGATGACTGGGCACTCAAATATGCCCATGAGAGCCTCAAAAATGACGAAGATGTCTTAGCAGCAGTTAAAAAATAATGGCTGCGTAATTTGTGATATCGATGAAAGGCTAAAAAAGTCATTGGATTTCTTTTGAAACTCAATTTTTGAGTATGCTCGTCTGCCAAAAATTGTGGAGGAAAGAATACGTATAATGACCAAATCTATTTTTTTCGTAAAAAGAGTGAAAGATGCCAAGTTGCCCTGAATTTGAGCCAGGCAAAGCCAATGCCGAAGCATCTCAACTTGAATAAGTTAAGTAATGCAAGCGGGTCTCAAATTCAACACCTGCCTGCGCGACAATGGCAGACTCACTCTTTTGGAATGGTCGCAGTATAATCTCAGTTTTTGGGCGCGCTGGTTTAAAAGAAATAAAATTAGAGATGAATTTTAATGCCCGATGGGTATTTTAGTAGGAAAGGATAATAGGTCATGCTGCGATCGGGTTTGCTGGGATTTCTTTGTTTAATTTCTTCATTTTGCTGTGCTGCGGAAAGGTATCATCTCAAGATTGCCGATGTGCGCAATTCCATGGAGGAGATGTTTAGCTATCACGTTGAAACGAAGGAGATGACACCGGCGCTAGTCAAGAGGTCGTTTAAGATCTATCTCGATCAGTTTGATCCTCAAAGGGTCTACATGACACAAGCGGAAGCAAAGCCTTTCTTGGATCTTAATTCAACGCAGATCGAAAGCATCATCAACCACTACTATGGTGACGACTTTCCCGAATATGCGACTTTGAACAAGACAATTTCACAGTCGATCCTACGAGCTAAGAAGTGGAGAGAAGAGCTTTATAACGATTTTATCACTCAGGGTGAGGATGTTAAGGTCAGTTCGGTAGAGAGCTCAAATCAATATGCTTCGAGTCCAGATCAACTTAGAAAAAGGCTGCGTGCTCAGCTTGTGAATCTTTTCAAACTTGAAAATAAGTTGAACGATTCAGAGTTTTGGACAACGGAGAGAAAGAAAAAAGTTTGCGCCCTCTACGAAAAAAGGTTTGCCCATTACGAGGAGTCATATCTGCCTTCTAAAGAGAAAGCGCAGCATTATTTTTCCATGCATATCTTGAAATCCATGGCTAGAGGCCTCGATGCGCATACCTCCTTTTTCAGTCCTGAAGAAGCGCTGGAAATGAGATCTTCCCTGGAAAAACAATTCGAAGGCGTCGGGGTTGTTCTCCGTGAGGGGTTAGACGGTATTGAGATTGCAGACCTTATCCAAGGCGGTCCAGCTGCTCGTAGTGGAAAGATCGTCGTTGGGGATATTCTCATGGAAGTCGATGGAAAGCCGGTGACCAATGCCTCGTATTACGAAGTCTTGAACCAGCTCAAGGGCGATGGAAGAAAAGATGTCATGCTAGGTTTTAAACGGCATGAGAAAGATGGAAATGAGAGTTTTGTCAAAGTCGGGCTAAGACGTGAAAAGATCATCATGGAAAACGAAAGGCTGGTCTTTACAGCTGAGCCGTTTGCCGATGGAGTGATTGGAAAACTGACATTGCCGTCGTTCTATGAAAGTTCTGACAGCACAAGCTGTGAGGCCGATATCCGAAAAGCGTTAACCGAGCTCAAGAAAAAAGGGAAGGTTTTAGGGCTTGTTTTGGATCTTCGCAATAACCTCGGCGGGTTTTTAAGCCAAGCTGTCAAAGTCTCTGGTCTCTTCATGACCAGCGGTGTCGTGGTGATTTCAAAATATTCAGAAGGAGAAGTTCAATACTTAAGGAATCTCGATCCACGCATCCATTATGCGGGACCGCTTGTTATTTTAACTTCTAAAATGTCGGCTTCAGCTGCCGAGATCGTTGCGCAAGCTCTCCAAGATTACGGCGTCGGAATTGTGGTCGGCGATGAAAGAACCTACGGCAAAGGCACGATTCAATATCAAACCGTTACTGATACCGCAGCAGCATCGTTTTTCAAGGTTACCGTCGGAAGATACTATACTGTTTCTGGAAGATCGACCCAGATCGAAGGTGTTAGAGCCGATGTTGTCGTCCCAACTGCCTACTCAGCTTATAATATCGGAGAGCGGTATCTTGAATACGCGCTTAAGAACGATCAAGTTTCACCTGCGTATGCAGATTTGCTAGCAGATGTCCCAGCCCATACGCAACAGTGGTTTCAGAAAAACTACCTGCCGTATCTCCAAAAGAGAGAGTCGGCTTGGGTTCAAATGGTTCCCTCGCTCAAAAGCAATAGCTCTTACCGTCTCAAACATGATGATAACTTCAAGGTATTCCTGCAGAAGTTGGATAAACAAGAGGTCGAAGCCGATATCGGAGAAAACGATCTGCAGATGGGTGAAGCGGTCAGTATTGTCAAAGACATGATTAATCTGAAAACCTGAACTATGGGTTTTTTTTATAGAGAATTGCCCCAGGTTTCAGAGGGATTTTTTGCTTTTTTGGCACGTTTAATAGCCAAAGGTGCCTATAGACGTGCCAAAAAAGCTAAAAAGCACCTGAAAGATGTGGCAAGGCTCTGTGAAAAAAAACCAAAGTTCAGGTTATAAGCGTCATGAAAGAAGAAATCATTATCCTGGGCGTCGATCCGGGCACGTTAGTGACCGGGTATGGCGTCATACGTCAAATGGATCAAGCTTGGGAACCTCTTGATTTTGGCTGCATTTGTCCTCCCCGAAAGCTAAAAACCCATGAAAGATACCTCATCATTTTTGAAGGCATTGACCTTTTAATTGAAAAATATAAACCTCAAGCTCTCTCCGTTGAAACACAATTCGTCTACAAAAATGTGCAAAGTGCGTTAAAGTTGGGTATGGCTAGAGGCGCTGTCATGATCGCAGCCGCAAGACGCGGTTTAGAGGTATTTGAGTATGCTCCGACAAAAGCCAAACAGGCAGTTGTTGGAAATGGAGCCGCCAGTAAGTTTCAAGTTCAAAGAATGGTGCAGATGCAATTAAAACTCTCAAGTGTGCCAGAGCCTGAAGATGCTGCCGATGCGCTAGCTCTAGCCCTCTGTCATGCACACACAAGAGGTAGTTGCAAAACTCGCTTTGGAGGCCAAATTTGATGATTTTTAAGCAGGGCCTAATTCTGCGAAAATTGACATACTCGATTAAGAGTAGGCGATTTGAGCAGAATTTGGATCCTGCTCAAAAAGCGCGCCCTTGGTCTTACAGGGGGTCCCAAATGGAGTTTTGTAACTACCTCATAAGAAAGGCAAACTTCTATGTATGAATTTATCCGCGGAAAAATGATCCAATCGATCCCTTCCAAAGCCATTGTTGATGTGGGTGGCATCGGCTATGGTCTCGTGATCTCTTTAAAGACCTTCCAAAAACTTCCCAATATCGGAGCAGAAGTTTTTTTCTATGTCTCCCATATTGTGAGAGAAGACGGCCACTATCTCTATGGATTTTTGTCACTCGATGATAAAAAACTCTTCGAACAGCTCATCTCCATCAGTGGTGTTGGACCTAAGACAGCGATTGGCATTTTAGGCCATGTCGATATTGGCGATTTCCAGATCGCTATTGTGCAAGGCAACGCTGCTTTGCTTTCTAAACTGCCGGGAATCGGCAAAAAAACCTCTGAAAGACTGATTATCGAGCTTAAAGATAAATTTAGTCATAGCACAAGCTCAGCCAGGTTGCCTTCAGGAGTGCAGGGAAATACCGTCTCTGCCGATGCGATTTCTGCACTTATCAACCTAGGCTACCACCCTTTAGAAGCTCAAAAGGCGATCAAAAAAGTTCTATCACTTCATGAGAAGGAGCCAACTTTGAGCGAGCTTATCTCTGGAGCATTGAGATCGATCTAAGAATCTGCTATCATGTTCCCCTATGCATTTTGTCCACAGGCCTTATCAGAAAGGGGAAACAATCGCCGCAGTTGCCACACCTCCAGGTGAAGGCGGAGTCGCGATCATCCGCATTTCCGGTGACCTTGCGTTAGAGGTCGCTGAAAAAGTCTATTCCGGCAAGATTAGGTCGTATCAAAGTCATACGGTCCATTTTGGCAAGATCATGAAAGCTAGCGAGTTGATAGATGAAGTTTTGCTGATCGTCATGAAAAATCCCCGTTCTTATACCGGCGAAGATACCGTTGAAATCCATTGTCATGGCGGGAGTTTAATCACGAAGAGAGTGCTCCAAACCATTTTAGAAGCGGGCGCTCGTGCTGCGCTTCCAGGAGAATTTACCTTTAAAGCCTACATGAATGGAAAGCTCGATCTAGCTCAAGCTGAAGCTGTCCAAGGGCTCATTGCCGCTAAAAACGATTTAGCCCTCCATGCTGCAGAGAGTCAACTGAACGGGGCGCTCTCCAAAAAAATCGAAAATTTCCAAAAGGAACTCGTCGATATCGCTGCTATTTTGGAAGCGTGGGTTGATTTTCCAGAAGAAGGGCTTGAATTTGCCTCTTTCGAAGAGGTGATTGCTTCTCTCGACTCAACCCGCAAAAAAATGGAGAGCTTAAGCCAAACTTTCCACGAGGGAAAAATTGTCCATGAAGGTTTGACGATGTGTCTTTCTGGCGCACCCAATGTCGGAAAATCGTCTCTCATGAATGCTCTTCTTGGCAAAGATCGAGCGATTGTCACTGCCATTCCCGGTACAACGCGCGATTTACTTGAAGCCGATCTTCGGATCGGAGGACTCCACTTTAGATTAGTCGATACTGCGGGTATTCGAACAACGGACGAAATTGTAGAACAAGAAGGAATCCGCCGCTCGCATCAAGCCTTGCTAGATGCCGACTTAATTTTGCTCGTTTTAGATGCTTCACGCGGTGTGCAGATGACTGATCAAGAACTTTTGAAAAGCGCTCCTGCGCATAAAACAATCGTCATTTGGAATAAAGTTGATCTACCGACGGAGCATCCAAAACCAGCAAACGGTCTTGAGGTTTCAGCAAAGCAAGGTTTAGGATTAGAACTTTTACGTCAGGCGATCGATCGGAAGATCTGGCGATCAGGACCTCCATCGAAGGAAGAAGTCGTCATTACGAATCAGCGGCACCATCAAGCACTCAATCAAGCAATTGCATCGATCCAATTGGTCATTGATGGACTTAAAAACAGAGTCTCTGCAGAATTTGTTGCAGCCGATATGCGAAGGGCTCTTCTTGAACTCGGAACCATCATCGGAACCGATATCTCTGAAGATATTTTAAGTGCGATCTTTTCAAAATTCTGTGTAGGGAAATGACCACTTGAGTTTCACCAATTTTTTAAATGACAAGGCTTTTATCTGGGAAATCTGCTGCGTTGCCCTGCTTCGACAACCCGCAAGGGGTTGCCTGCATCGGGGTCCCGCCTTCGGCGGCGCCTTGCATATTTACCAGATAAAAGCCTTGTCATTTAAAAAATTGGAGAAACTCAAGTGACCAAAAAAGAAAGAGCCAGGCTGATTCAAAAGATTTTACAAGACCATTTCCCTCATCCTGATATTCCTTTAAGCCACATAGATCCGTATACACTTCTCATTGCAGTCGTGCTCTCTGCGCGTAATACCGATGCGAAGGTCAATCAAATTACACCGCATCTTTTTAAGCTGGCATCTACTCCTCAAAAGATGATCAAGTTAACCATTCCGGAAATTCAAAAGATCATCAAACCGTGCGGCCTTTCTCCAACCAAGGCGAAAAACATCTGGCATCTTTCGAAGATCTTAATCGAAAAATACAACGGAAAAGTCCCGAAGAGTTTTGAAGAGTTGGAAGAACTCCCAGGCGTGGGACACAAAACAGCCTCTGTTGTTATGGCGCAAGCTTTTCATGTACCGGCATTTCCCGTCGATACGCACATCTATCGGTGTGCAAGAAGATGGGGACTCAGCAGTGGGAAAACAGTTGAAAAAGTCGAAGCCGATCTGAAAAAACTCTTTCCTCGCAAAGACTGGATCAAAATCCATCTTCAAATTATCTACTTTGCTCGCAAGTATTGCCCTGCAAGAGGCAAGCACACCCATTGTCCCATTTGTGAACTTTTAAATAAGTTTTGATTTGAGTGACTAAGAATAAGGCGGTCAAGTCCGCCTTATTCTTTGCGATAATATGCAATGATGAAGGGAATAGACCATGCCAAAACTTTTTGAACTTCCAAATTTCTTAACTTGCTGACTTCTGTTTTTGAATGTATAACGGAAGGGTTGATTTATAGGAAATATGAAGCATGTTCCGCCCATTATGATGACTTTACCAACTGGTTCTTTAACAGCACAAAAAATTGTATCATGGTTTCGTAATGAGGGATTGCCAGTCGCTGCTATTGCAGATATTGCAAGGGTAAAGAGAAAATCTGTATATGCTTGGGTTAATGGAGGGCTCATACGAGAGCCTAATCAAGAACGACTCGAAAAGTTGTACGATCTTCTCTCAGACAAAAAACAAGCAGAGCTTATCCATCTGTATCGTTTTTGGAATCGGCAGCTGAACAGCGGCACATCTTTGGGGATCCTTTTGTGCGAGGAAAGTCTGAATGTACAAGCGATTGAAGCGGCGTTATCAGAGCTCTGGCCTATGGCATTACGAGCTAAAAAAAGTGCGATGATGCATGGTGGCAAAAATAGCGGTAAAAATAATCCATTTTTAGATGAGATTGGTGAGGTATTTATTTCGGAAGGCATCTAGTCAAAAAGTGTTTAGTGCACGGCCAAGGGATTGCCCCATCTGGCCGAGGACTTCGATGCGGCGGTTAGAGGCATCGACGAGGTCTTCATCGAATTGGATGCGTGAGGGTTCAAAGAGAAGAACGAGGCTAGAGCCTCCAAAAGAAAAGTAGCCTTTCTCATCACCTTTGACATGCGGCTCATGCGGATCAAAGGTTTGGCAAATGGTGCCGACATAGGTTGCTCCGACTTCAATGAAGAGCACAGTCCCAAAGTTTTTGGTCTTGAGCGGAGTGATCACCCGTTTATTTTCTGCAAGGATCTCGACGTGTTTTTTGAGTGCGGCAGGATTGACAGAGAAGAGAGGGCCGCAGATTGGCTGAGGCTCTTCTGGAAGACAATTCACGGGGAAGTGGAACCGGTGGTAATCGACAGGAGCCAGGCGAGCAATTGCCATCGACCCTTGAGCATATTTTTGCGCAAGTTCTCGACTGCGGAGGAGATCTTCTAGAGAGAATTTTTTGCCCTTCACGAAAAAGCCGTCGGTTTTTTCGATGTTTTCATACACAAGATAACGGCCATCCGCAGGAAGGACTGCAATGTTTTCTCCAGGTGTGATGGGACGGGCTCCGGGTTTTAGCTTGCGGATAAAAAAATCGTTAAAGGAGCGATAGGAATCGACAGGATCGAGAAATTCAGAGGTGTCGACATGGAATTTCTCGATAAAAGGCACGATCTTTTTTTTGCTAACACTGCTTTTTTGGATGGCTCCATAGAGTCGGGAAAGGAAATTGATGTGGGCAAAAAGCGGGAGGAGGATAAAAGATAAAAGATGTGAAAACCAGCTAGTGCCATAGAGGAGATCGATATAGAACTTCCCATAGACTTTCTCAGTCATTTCTTGATGTGTCTTCCGGTCGATATAGCGTGGAGCTGTCATGGTTGCCCTGGCTGCACAGGGGGGGCAGATTTTTTCTTACTGATATTAGCGAAAAGCTTGAGTTCTTCGACAAAAAATGGGGGAAAAAGATGGATGTAGTGGTTCTCTTCAGAGTTTTTTAAGATTGTGGCGGCGGTAGAGACCATTTTAGAGGCGAGTTCCTTGTTTTTCTGATCGCTATCAGATCCTTGGTAGAACAAGTCTTGCTGGGTGTGAAATTGGATAATCAGGTCTCTTAGTTCTTTTTGAAGGTTAATTTGCCTTTCAGATGTCGCAATTAAGTCATCTAAAATTTTTAATTCCTCTCCTTCACGAGAAAAACTCAAAAGCGACAAGGAAATAGTTGAAATCAGCCAAAAATTACTCTTCATATGTAGGAAGGTTATAGTTGGGAATTTAATTAATTTCAACAGGGTGCTATAATCTAAGAGAATAGACACAAAGGCGTTACCTCGACTTTGTAACTTTTTGAGCCCGAAGGCGTCGAAATATTTGCTTTCGGGGGGAGTTATTTAAAGTGGGAAGGGGTTAAAAAACCCCTTCCCACTTTAAATAATCTCTCAGTTCGCCCCCCTATAGGCCTATAGGGGGGCGAACGTTCGAGAGCAAATAAACGAGGCAGGCGGTCTCAAAAAGTTATAAAGTTGAGGTTACATGTTCGATCTTCTAAAGCAAATTTTTGGCACTCAGCAAACCCGCCTCCTCAAAAAATATCAAAAACTCGTCCGCCAGGTCAATGTAGAAGAGCAAAAACTCGCTTCTTTGACAGATGACCAGTTGAAGGCAAAAACGCAAGAATTCCGAGAGAGGATTGCTCAGGGAGAATCTTTAGATGAGATTTTGCCGGAAGCCTATGCAGTTGTCAAAGCAGCTTGCCGTCGGATGTGCGGTACCGATGTCCATGTCTCAGGATATGATCAAAAATGGGACATGATCCCTTACGATGTCCAAATCCTAGGTGCAATTGCTCTCCACAAGGGATCGATTGCTGAGATGATGACAGGAGAAGGAAAGACCCTCACGTCTTCGATGCCTCTCTATCTCAATGCCCTAACTGGAAAACCTGTCCATCTTGTGACTGTTAACGACTACCTAGCTCAACGGGACTGCGAATGGATCGGCCCAATTTTCCGCTGGCTCGGACTCCGTGTCGAAGCGCTCGTCAATGCGACTCCTCATTTTAAGCGTCGAGACGTCTATGAAGCTGATATCGTCTATGGAACAGCTTCGGAATTCGGCTTTGATTATCTTAGAGATAATTCAATGGCGCAATCGGCAGAAGACCAGTGCCAACGCGGCCACTATTTTGCGATTATCGATGAAGTCGATTCGATTTTGATCGATGAAGCAAGAACACCGCTGATTATTTCAGGGCCGTCTTCTGGCTCCAAACAGATGTACGACAAGCTCCAAGAGCCTGTCGCTCATATGGTCCGCTTCCAAAGGGATCTCTGCAATAAACATGCCAACGATGCACGGAAAGTCTTAGAAAGCTTTGGACGGTTCGAGGAAGGAGAGCCTCGTAAACTCTCAAAATCTGAAGAGACGGAAGAGAAAGAAGCTTTCCGTAAACTCTGGCTCGTTTCTAAGGGCATGCCTCACAACAAAGTCATCAAAAGAGTCAAAGAAGATCCGAACCTCCGTGCTGAGATCGACAAATGGGACGTCTACTACTATGGCGAAACAAATAAAGAAGAGCGAGGAGAGGCTTTATCAGAGCTCTACATCATCGTCGATGAGCGTGCCAACGAGTACGAGCTGACCGACAAAGGGATCAAGCTCTGGGGAGAACTGGGCAATGATACCAACGATTTCGTCATGTTTGATCTTGGTCATGAATATGCCCAAATCGACCACAATGAAACGTTCGATGAAGCAGAAAAAATCCAGAAAAAAGTAGACTTACGTGAAGCAGATTCCTTGAGAAAAGAAAGAGCGCACAATTTAAGACAGCTTCTCCGCGCCCATCTTCTCATGGAAAAAGATGTCGATTACATTGTCGCTGAAGAAAAAATCGTCATTATCGATGAGAACACAGGACGTCCTCAACCAGGCCGCCGCTTTTCCGATGGCCTTCATCAGGCGATTGAAGCTAAAGAAAGCGTTGCAATCCAAGGCGAAACGCAAACGTATGCGACGATTACGTTGCAAAACTACTTCCGCCTCCATGAGAAAATCGCCGGCATGACCGGTACTGCCATGACCGAGGCCAATGAATTTAGAGAGATCTACAAGCTCGAAGTCCTCTCCATTCCAACTCATAGGAAGGCTCAGCGTCAAGACTTTGATGACGAAGTCTACATGACAGAACGGGAAAAATATAATGCGATCTTAAAAGAAATCGAAGAGGTCCACAAGCAAGGCCGTCCGATTTTGATCGGCACAGAATCTGTTGAAGTCTCTGAAAAGCTCTCCCGTATCCTCAAGCAAAATAAGCTAGAACATACGGTGCTCAATGCAAAAAACCACGCCAAAGAAGCCGAGATCATTGCAATGGCCGGCCGCAAAGGCGCGATCACCGTTGCGACCAACATGGCAGGCCGTGGAACAGATATTAAACTCGAAGCCGGTGTTGCCCAGATCGGAGGTCTAGAAGTCATCGGAACAACTCGACATCAATCCCGCCGTATCGACAGACAGCTCAGAGGCCGCTGCGCTCGCCAAGGCGATCCCGGCAGCTCTAAATTCTATGTCTCGTTTGAAGACTCGCTCCTCAGACTTTTCACCTCACCTAGAATCACTTCATTTTTACAACGATTCCGTCCTCCTGAAAATGAGCCGATTTCTGCAAAAGTCCTCAACAAATCGATTGAAACAGCCCAGAAAAGAGTTGAGCAGAGAAACTATCAGATGCGCAAACATACGCTCGAATATGACGATGTCATGAACAAACAGCGGTCTGAGATTTATGCATTCCGCAATGAAGTTCTCCGTAGTGAGACTCCGATCAAAGTTGCAGAAGAAGTGCTTGAAAGTCTCTGTTTACAAATGGCGCAAACTTTCTTTGTGAGCCGTTCCACAGAAGGCGGCTGGAATCCTGAAGGCTATCGTCAGTGGCTGATGCTCCATTTCCCTGTCACGTTTGAAGCTCAGGAATTCGATAACGATTATCTTCAACTGACCGATATTGAAAATGCAGCAATCGATAAAGTCGTCACGTCTTTCCGTCATAAGATCGCTCATGAAAATGAGGTGATCGAAGCTGTCCAAAGGGGGGCTCCTGCCAATGCCGAAAGATTAGATGCAGAAGGGATCCTCACAGAAGTTGTCCGCAGCGTCTTAATCCGCAGTATCGACCGACTCTGGCAAGAGCACCTGCTGAATATCGACCACTTAAGAACAGAGGTTCATTTAAGAGTTGTCGGTCAGAAAGATCCACTCTTAGAATTTAAACACGAAGCATTCCTGCTTTTTGATGCGTTTAGTGCTAACCTCAAAACTGAGATTGCTCATGCGCTCTTTAAATTTAAGATGATGGTGCCAGATATGACACCGCCAACAGATGAAAAATCTCGAGAAATGCCTGAGGAAATAACCTTGGAGCATGAAAGCTTCCGCACGAATCTCTCACTCATGCCGGAATTAGAACTTAGGCAAGAAGGTTAGATAACTTCTCTATCGACTCTTTTTAAGAAGATCATGTAGACTTGTTTTTCGACAGTCTCAGGAAGTTCAGTTAATGGAATTACGCGGCTGTCGTTAGCTTCGACCCAACCGTTATTTTTTCTCACATAAGAAAAATAGTGTCCGCCGCTTAGGTATTCTCCCTCATGCATAACAAGCGTGTGAATCTCATAATCGACGTCTTGTCCATTAACAATGAGTGTGATCCTGTTGTTTTCTGGCATGATGATCTCTGTTTCATTTTTGGATAGATCATCGTTAAATCTCTTCAGCTGGAGAGGGATATATTCTGGAGCATTGCCTTCTATTGATTGAATGACAAGGCACTCCTGAGCGATTCGACAAGTTCCTTTTTTTCCATTTATTTCGTACACAGCAGTATCGTCTAATTGTTTCTGCTGCATTGTTAACCCTGTAGTCACTACATCTTGCAGTGTTGTAGGATCATTAGGTATTTCAAACCTAGGGATTGGGTCGATATTCACTTCTTCGTGAATACCATCAGGTAATTGAGTAACATTTTTCAAATTGCTGTCTTCGCTTTCTAGGACCCATTGTTTTCTGATTCCGAATTTAGGAAAAAATCGGCTCAAAGATGTTTTCAGGTTAGGGTCGATGTTTTCAGGAATGATATCCAGACTAGGCAGACCATTTTTACCTAGACCACCTGTTAGGGGCTCCAGTACAGGATCAAAAATCTTATCCAGCAATTCTCTCGCATCTTGTTGACTCCATCTGCTCCAAGCTGAATCAAATCCCCGAAGCGCATTTAGCCAGACCATGTCTTGAGTTGTGTTATACAATCCTAAGGCTTGATTGAGGGTAATAGAAGCCTCTCTAGATGCTTCCAATGTTTGCAGTCGAGCTCTTTTAGGGGAGTTCCAGATAGGCAAGAAATAAGAGCTTTCTTCAGTTGAGATTTCGCTTTCAAGGTCTTCAATTTCTTTGTGCTGTCTTTGGATTTTTGCATCATGGGCATTGATTATAACGTTAATCATTTCTTCTGACGTGTTCATCAGAGCTTGGAAGATAGCATTGATAAAGCAGATATTATTTCCATTGCTGAGACCGCGGATAGAGGCAACAACTTTCTCGGTTCCAGTCGTTTTTGTTTGAGCTTTCGAGCCAGAGGTTGAGCGTTGGCCAGCCTTGGATTGTCCTTGTTCTACATCGGTAGTATCGGCTTTAGGCTCTTCAGAGGAATCGTAAAAGAAGCTCGCAATCCAATTGAAAAGCGCTGCAAAAAATCGATAAATAAAATGATGAGAAGTTTCAGCAACTTGAGGCTTTTTCTCGGATGGAAGTAGAGGTGAAGTAGAGGGAGTCGTAGGTAAACTAACACGAGACTTATTCCCAATTGTGTCAGGATTAGAAGACTTAGCTTTTCGTGTTAGAGGTTCCAAGAGATGTTTTTGCTGATCTAGTGTTGGTAGAGTCGTAGAATCATTACGTGTTGCTGAAACTTTGGTCGAGCTGGCATCTGTAGTACGAGACTTATTGTCAGTTGTTGTGCCCGGACGTAGCGGATTGTCAGAAGCCTGTAGTTGTGTAAATGTGCTCTGCAAGAGCAATTCTTCCTGGCTGCGTGTTGGTAGAGTTGTAGAATCATTACGAGTCGCTGAAGCCTTGGTAGAGGTAGCAAGTGGAGTGAGGGACTTCTTTAGCAATTTACTAGTATTGGCAGTGAGAGTGAAGTCGATTGTACCTTCAGAGAGGGGGAATTCGTTTGTATCTTTAGTATAAGTATAGAAGATGTATAAGAAGAGATTATTGTTATTCTCTGGCAGCTCAAAAGAGACTTTGAATTCTTTACAAGCCATGAAGCTGTTGTAATTGTCTTCATTTCCAGGTGTGTTCTGTAATATGGTGACTATTTTTTTGATGATTTTAGTCATGACTTGAGCTGCCTTTTTGGTAGTCTCTTTGTCGGCTGGGGTAAGGTCTAAGGTGACTTGGGACACCATCATCGGCTCCCTAGGATTGGTACATGTAAAAGTCGCTGTTCTGTATGTCATAGTATTAGTTTTTGTTTATTAATATTTTAACACAATAGCCAAATTAATAGTATGAATTAATGAAAAATATTGAAAAAAGCCCAACCCATTCTGTTCGAAGGGGTTACAGCTTATTCTCGAGGAGATTGTTTAAACCCAAAATAGAATAAGGGTAGTGAAGCCAAAAGCATCAAGAACCAATAGCTTCCATTGATCTCTAAACGGACAATTCCATGATCAGAGAAGAAGAATTGTAAGATACTTAGTGTTAAAAGGTTGCCCGCAAGGACCAGGGAAAGAAGAGGCCAAAAGCTCTTAGTCTCAGAGGCTTCTGTTCTATCTATCACAGCACTGCCATCTTTTTCAGCGTAGATAGGGGTTGTCTTGGGGGTAGGTTCTGGTGGTTTAGAAGAATAGGGAGGGGTATAAAGGCTTGTAAGGCTATCCGGAGAGGGTATTGGGGGGGTAAAAAGCTTAGGAGCCGAGTTATCTACCTGCAAAGCGGCAAAACAATAGGTGCATTGAGAGGCTTCGTAATCCACTCTTCCATCACAATTAGGGCAAATTTTTTGACGATCTACAGGCTTCATATGTTTTCCAACCTCGTGTACCGCTTATCGGCCTCAAACTTTGAATTTGGACTCTGCGAGACAAAGCCTGATCGAAGCTTTGCGCTCCGAACGAGGATGCCCTTCCCCTCGTGGGAAGGGTGACGAGGAGGATCGATTAGGCAAAGTCGCAGCTAGTCCAAATTCAAAGTTTGAGGCCGATAGCGGTATATTTTTATCGTACAACTTTCGATGTTTTTTTACCTCATTCTTTGCTAGAATCGACCAAAAAGGCTGATCCTTATCCACAAATTCCGTTTCTAGAGGGAGGCGAGGCAAAGCCAGATGGAAGCCCAGATGGAAGTCTGGGCGGTCCGAATGGCGAAGCCCATAGCTGAAAGCAGCTATGGGTAAGACAGAGGATCCATATGGCAAAGCTGCAGCCCCCTATGGAAACGAAATTTGTGGATAAGGATCAGCCAAACAAGGATGAGTATGGCCGAAAAACAATATTATGATTTGATTGTCATCGGAGCTGGGACAGGCGGATATGTGGCTGCCATTAAAGGAGCGCAATTAGGAAAAAAAGTAGCCCTGATTGAAAAAGGCGACCTTGGCGGCACATGCCTTAACGTTGGGTGTATTCCTACAAAAACTATGATCGCCAACTCGCATATTTTGGAAAAAATTAAGCATGCAGCTGATTTTGGCATTACTATCGGATCGATTTCGATTGATTACGCTAAAATGAAAGAGCGGAAAGATGGCGTTATTTCTAAGATTCGCAAGGGTTTAGAGGGATTGATTAAGTCGCATGGTGTGACGATCGTTCGAGGAGCTGCTGAATTTACAGGTCCTAAAGAGATCAAAGTCAAAGGCCAAGACAACGTCATGCTCCAAGGTGAAAATATCATCATCGCGTCGGGATCTGAACCGATGGATGTCAAAGCATTTCCGTGCGATCCCTATGGTAGTATTGGGCAGAAGATATACAATTCAACGACGATTCTTGAGATGACCGAGCTGCCAAAAACATTAGCTATTATCGGCGGTGGCTACATCGGTTGTGAGTTTGCTTCTCTTTATGCAGAGCTTGGTGTGAAGGTGATTCTTTTAGAGGCACTCCCGATGATTGTCTCGCTGCAAGGGAAAGCGATTTCAGATATCTTGACGGCTGCTTTCAAGAAAAAAGGGATAGATATTCAAACTGGGGTAATGGTCGAGGGGATTGATAAAACAGGAAGTGGTGTCTCTATACGCGTGAAAGATAAGAGTCCAATTGAGGCGGATGCTGCTTTAGTCGCCATTGGAAGAAAAGTCGTTTCACAGGGCATGGGACTGCAAAATGCCGGTGTGCTGATTTCCGATAGAGGCGTCATCGAGGTAGGTGACAAAATGGAGACGAATGTGCCGGGGATCTATGCGGTTGGCGATGTCACAGGTAAATTGATGCTCGCGCATGTTGCTGCCCACCAAGGAATTACCGCTGCAATCAATGCCACAGGTGGAGAGGCAGTGATGCATTATAATGCGGTGCCTGCGGTGATTTTCACCTCTCCTGAAATTGCAATGGTCGGACTCACTCAAGAAGAAGCAATTGAAAAAGGGTATACCGTCGGTACAGGAAAATTTCCATTTCAGGTTTTAGGTAAATCGATTGCAACGATGGACACCGAGGGTTTTTCCCAGGTTGTCATCGATAAGAAAACAGGGCAGATTCTAGGGGCGCAAGTCGTCGGTTATGAAGCTGCTTCTTTGATCGCAGAGATGACGCTAGCGATTGCCAATGAACTGACGATCGGCTGTCTGACTGATACCATCCATGCCCATCCTACGCTTCCTGAAGCGCTCCTTGAAGCAGGGCTGATGGCAATGGATATGCCGCTCCATATGCCACCAAAGGTTAAGAAATGAAGTTGAAAATCCTTAATCAATTGCCTGAAAATCCCGAAGAGGGTCATGGAAGGTTTCCTTCATGGCTACACAGACAAATTCCTCGCGGGGGCAGCCTTTTTAAAACCGATGCGATTGTTAAAAAATATCGTCTGAATACGGTCTGCGAAGAAGCCAAATGCCCGAATCGATTGCATTGTTATTCCAATAAAACGGCGACTTTTTTAGCGCTGGGAAGCGCCTGCACACGCAATTGCGGATTTTGCGATATCGACTTTACCAAGCAGCCGCTGGCTCCTGAGCAAGACGAGCCGGAAAGAATTGCACTATCTGTCCAGGAATTGGGATTGAAGCACGTGGTGATTACCATGGTTGCAAGAGATGACCTCCCAGATGGAGGAGCTGCCCATATGGCAGAAATTATCCGCTGTGTCAGAGAAAAAAATGAGGGTTGTACGATTGAAGTGTTGACGTCTGATTTCAATGGAAATCTACCTGCAATCGATTTGGTTTTGAATGAAAAGCCCGAAGTCTTCAATCACAATGTCGAGACAGTCAGAGCCATGACGCCGAGGGTGCGCCATAAGGCAACCTATGATCGGACGCTCTTGGTTTTGAAGTATGCAAAGGAGTCTGGCAAGTCGTCCTTTGTCAAATCAGGCTTGATGGTGGGGCTTGGTGAAACGGAAGAGCAGGTTTTAGAGACTCTCAGGGATCTCAAGGGTGCTGGATGCGATATTGTGACCATTGGCCACTATCTGCAGGCGGACCTTCGGAAATTGATGGTCAAATCGTTTGTCACTCCTGAACAATTTAAACGGTATGAAGAGTACGGATACAGCTTAGGAATCGGGCAGATGTATTCAGGGCCATTCGTGAGATCTTCTTTCAACGCGGGCGAAGTATACTACGACCATTCAAAAAGAGTGAATCTGCCGGCGTCGGACAGCCGTTGAATTTGAGACCCGCCTGTATCGATCAACTTATTCAAGTTGATCTGCTTCGGCGCCGGCGAAGCCTGGTTCAAATTCAAGGCGCCTTCTTGGCATTTTTCACTCTTTTTGAAAAGTCGCAGTATACCCAGCTCGCAGCGAGTAAGCTTTCTTAACCTCAGTTTTGGGTTGATTTTATGAAGGATTGCCCCAGATTTCGAGGTAATTTTTAAAAATTTTTCGGGCACTGATAGCCGTAAGGTGCCTATAGTGTCCGAAAAATCTTTAAAAAGCGCCCGAAAGATGGGGGTAAGACTTTATGAAAGCAACCCAAAACTGAGGTTCTTAAGAGTCTTCCACTGAAGCCCAGCGGAAGTCGATTTGGAATAGATAATTCACATGGACTCCTTTCACATACGGCTGTTGGAGATAGATGGCTGTTGCGTCCATTACTGGGATAGAAGGAAGTTCATCAAAGAAAATCTTTTCGGCTGCTTCGACGTGCTCCCATCTCTCTTTTTCAGAACTTGAAAGTATCGCTTCGGTATGACGGATATATTCAGAATTTTCCCAGCCGGTAAAATTTGGCTGAATATTTTTAAATTTGAAAATCTCGAGTAAATTGACAAGATCGTCGTATTGCATCACCCATCCCATGCGGGCGATATCAAACTCTTGGTTTGCAAATTTGGCAATAAAAATCCCAGAATCAGTCCCTTCATTTTGGACTTTGACGCCTAAATTTTCGATCCACATTTGTTGAATGGCCTGAAGGACTTTTGACCAGAGGGCATTTGTCGCAAAATTGATGGTGATTGTCGGAAACTCTTGAGCAGTGATCCCCATCTCCTTCAATCCTTTGGCAAAACACTCTTTTGCTTGGATGACATCGTTATCTTGGAACCACGGGTGCCACTTTTCCTTTTTTAAAATTTTAGGGATTAATCCAAGAGGTAGTGTTGGATGGTCGAAATTCATGACATCGACCAAGATTTTCTGTCTGTCTATGGCTAAAGATAAAGCTTTTCGAATATTGGCATTATTATAGGGAAATTTCTTTGTATTGAAAAAGAGCCATTGCGTTCCTGCTCCTTGCACAGAGTGGAGAAGGCCTTTTGCCCGGAGGGCGGGAATCGCGTCGGAGGAGATTTTGATCAGAGGATCGCCTAGCCATTCGATTTCTTTTTTCTCAAACATGAGAAGGGCTGTGGCCTGGTCTTTGATAATAAAATAATCGATTTCGTCCAATTGAATTTTATCGGCATCCCAGTAATGGGGGTTTTTATTGAGGATGATTTGGTTTTGAAGGAGGTATTTTTTCAATGTGAAAGGGCCTGAAGTCACGAGATGATTAAAATCGATACGGTTGTACCGCATGCTTGTATGAACAGGCGAAAAGACGGAATTGATCAAGACGTTTAAAAAATGTTGGTTAGGTTTTTCAAGCTCAATGGAGAGGGTTTTATCATCCAACGCTTTGACTCCGAGCTGATCAAGAGAGGTTGTTCCCAGGTAGGCCTTTTTGGCATTTTTAATAAAATGGAAGAGATTGGTGTTAGGCGAAGAATACGCAGGCGTAAGGGCAGTCTTCCACGTTTCTACGAAATCCTGGGCAGTAATGAGCGATCCATCTGACCAGCGGCTTTCTTTTAGGAAGAAGACATATGTTTTAAAATCATCTGAAACGCGGTAAGAGCTCGCTAGATCTAACTGAGGGACAAGGTTCTGGTCGAGATAGACAAGCCCTGCAAACAACATCCTGATGACGCCTTGGGTTGCCATATCGACCCCTTTTCTAGGGTCGAATGAACTGATATCAGAGGAGATGCATGTGCGGAGTTTTTGTTGATTGGAAGGAGGGGAATTTTTATGACACGACGAAAGCACAACCAAGAATAGCACGAGTGCTTTGCTTAAAAAATTCAGCTGTTTTATGAGTTTTTGTAAGTTCATCTTAAAAAGAATTCACCCTTTGTGAAGGATTTGTTAGGTAAGGGCTCTTCTATTTTACCTCTTTTTTGATTGCGTGCATATTTCCAATATTGTGAAAGTTTCGAGCAAAACTTAATTAATTGCAATGCAGGATCTTTCGAGGTAGTTGCAAAACTTCCCGCCTTACCAAAATCGCCCTTTCGAGCCACTTTGTCACCCCACCCCGGGCCCTACTCTCTGGAGTATGTTCCGCTCTCCA